>Ga0182746_1000075_pt1 | contig 187421 bp, 166 predicted proteins | sample eDN3rd30CBELigOP_FD_128881 | JGI IMG/M metagenome (GOLD analysis project Ga0182746, IMG submission 128881) | Enriched Organic Plus compost microbial communities from Emeryville, California, USA - eDNA 3rd pass 30_C BE-Lig OP (version 2) (version 2) ...
AGTTAAGGATATAACCTGTTTTATATTGTCATTCTGAGGCTTGCCGAAGAATCTGTTAGCCGGCTAATTTACAGATCCCTCCTATCGTCGGGATGACAAAAAACGCTTAACTTAATACCATTGCTCGTGCGCTAGCACAAATCTGGCGCACGCGTGCCCGGTGTTATACCCGCCTGTAACAATTGTTAATGAAAAAGAATAATGAAAAAGATCAAACAAAAGATTCTACTCCTACTGGCCTTTTTGTCGTTTGCTCCTCTGACCGGCAGTGCGCAGGAAATACGGGTCGCTACCTACAATATACGGCAACAAAACACCCTGGACTCCGGAAATCTATGGCAAGATCGTAAAGAAGCACTTTGCCAAGTGATACGATATCATGAATTTGATATTTTTGGCATACAGGAGGCTTTTGATACACAGCTCCAGGATATGCTTACCCTATTGCCTGCATATCGTCATATTGGGGTCGGTCGTGACGATGGGCAGAAGAAAGGAGAACATTCGGCCATATTCTATGATCCGTTGCGATTTGAACTTGTACGTGAGGGAACATTTTGGCTATCGGACAAAGATACGGAAAGACCCAATAAAGGGTGGGACGCCGCTCTTCCCCGGATATGTACATGGGGAATATTCAAAGACCAACAGAACAAAAAATCCTTTATCTTTATGAACACACACTTTGACCACAAGGGAAAGGTGGCACGGTTGGAAAGCACTAAACTCATTCTGGCAAAAGCACATGAACTGGCGGAAGGACTGCCCATCATCCTCACAGGAGATTTCAATGTCGATGAAAAAACCCCGGCTTACCAAACGCTTGCACAAAGCACATTGGTGAAGGACACACACGATCTGGCGGGTATCGTCTATGAACCCAATTCTACATTCAATGGATGGGGCAAGAGCCTCAAACCCAAAAGCCGTATAGACCACATTTTCGTCAGCCCTACATTTAAGGTCAAAAAATACGGTGTACTGACCGATACTTATCTCGGTAAATACCCTTCGGACCATTTTCCGGTTACATCCTTGATTCAATGGTAAAATCCTGTTTTTGTAGAGACACAAGATCTTGTGTCTCTACATAGCATTACCCGATTGTAGCTAAAAAAGGACATAAAAAATTATTGACCGGATGAATCCGGCAGTAGAGACGCAATTAACCGAGCAAAGCGAGTTTATCGAAGATAATCGCGTCTCTACAAAATTTACCTTACCTTTATAGCTAAATTAAATTCGAAATATGAAATGTCCACGATTGCCAAAACACGAATGAAAATAATCTGGACATTCCATATGGCCATTAAAAAACAAATTATTTACATATGAAATATTTGCATATGCTTGCCCTCGGAGCTTTGATCGCTCCTCTATTCTCTGGTTGTGATACGCTGAGCCAAGTAACTACCGGCATGCCACAAACGGGCACAGGTAACACTTCGACCACAAACAAAACCTCCGGAACTTCAGGTACCATCACACAGACCGAAGCCGTCACAGGTATTAAACAAGCTCTTAGCAATGGGCTGAACAACAGTATCAATACCCTGTCCGCACAAAATGGCTTCCTTGGAGACGCGGCCGTCAAGATATTGATGCCAAAAGAAGCTCAGAAAGTCGAACAAACACTTCGCTCCGTCGGGATGGGTGCCTTGTGTGACAATTTCATCACCAGCCTAAACCGTGCTGCCGAATCTGCTGTAAAAGAAGCCGCTCCCGTATTCGTCAACGCACTGTCCCAAATGACCGTGACAGACGCCTTTAATATTTTGTTGGGCAACCAACAAGATGCTGCCACTACTTTTTTCAAAAGGACAACCTCTGCAACACTGACCACCAAATTCAGCCCTATCGTCGAATCCGCCTTGGGCAAAAACAACGTCAGCACCTATTGGACACAACTGACTACAGCCTACAACAGCCTGCCGTTGGGAAAAGAAAAAGTTCAAACCGATCTGAATGCTTATGTAACCCAAAAAGCTATTGATGGCCTATTTGTCAAGGTCGCAGGCGAAGAGCTCAAAATCCGCAACAATATCGGAAATGCACGCAATTCGGGAATACTGGACAAGGTATTCGGTTGGGTCGATGGACAGAAATAAAAAAAACAAGCCTGCCAATTGGCAGGCTTGTTTTTTTATCAATTAATTCAACCCTCTTTTTTTCATCAGATGGATAGGATCGGGATCGGAGCCTCTAAATGCCCGGTACATCTCGGCAGGATTGCCGGTACCTCCTCTTTCCAAAATGTGCTGACGATAAGATGTCGCTGTCGCCTGATCATACAGCCCCTTCTCTTTGAATGCGGCAAAAGCATCCGCATCTAATACTTCTGCCCAGATGTAAGCATAGTATCCGGCCGAATAGCCTCCGGAGAAAATATGTTGAAAATAAGTACTTCTATACCGTGGAATAATAGCATCGATCAATCCTATCTTGGTCATAGCTTGCTGCTCAAAGTCATTGACATCTCCCGAAATAGGGGAAGTCGTCGCATGATAGTGCATATCCAACAGCGAAGCCGCCAAGTATTCCGTAGTAGCAAACCCTTGATCAAACGTACCTGCTTTTTCCATTTTTTCGATCAATGTATCCGGGATCACTTCACCTGTTTGATAATGTTTGGCATACGTTTTTAAAACTTCAGGATCCTCCGCCCAGTTTTCCATGATCTGCGACGGCAATTCCACAAAATCACGGGGAACGGATGTTCCTGCCAACGATTGGTATTTCACATTGGACAATAATCCGTGCAGGGCATGACCAAACTCATGGAATAATGTTGTGGTCTCATCAAAGGTCAACAATGCGGGTTGCCCACCTACAGGCTTCGTAAAATTGCATACAATCGAAATGACCGGAGCAACGCGTTTACTGTCTGCTTTATATTGACCACGGTACGACGTCATCCAAGCTCCACCACGCTTTGATTCCCTTGGAAAAAAATCGGCGTACAACAAGCCCAGATGTGAACCATCTTTATCCTTAACCTCATAGACTTCTACCTCAGGATGGTAGACAGGTACATTGTTCAAGGCGACAAAACTTAAGCCCCATAGTTTATTTGCGGTAGCAAATGCCCCTTCCCGTACGGATGACAAACTGAAATAAGGTTTGATCTCCTCCTCATTCAAGGCAAAACGTTTGACACGGATTTTTTCGGCATAGTACCTCCAATCATACGGTGCTACTTGGAACGTATCTTTTGCGGCTTCGATTTCTTTTTGGATATCGGCTGCTTCCACCTTAGCTTTTGCCAGTGCAGGCATCCATAGTCTATTCAGCAAACTGTACACATTTGCAGGATTTTCGGCCATGGATTCTTCCAAGACATAGGCCGCATGGGAAGGATACCCCAGCAACTTGGCTTTTTCCAATCTCAAGTTTGCAATTTTCAACAAGTTCTCCTTATTATCGTTTGTATTGCCATTATTTCCACGCAGTTGATAAGCTTCCCAAATCTGCTTGCGTAAATCCCTGTTGTCGGCATATTGTAGGAATGGCATGACCGAAGGGTTTTGCAACGTAAACACCCATTTTCCATTTTTGCCTTTGCTTGCCGCTGTCTCTGCTGCTGCTGCTTTCAAGGCATCCGGCAACCCCGACAGATCCTCTTCCTTATCCACGACCAACTCAAACGCATTGGTTTCAGCCAATAGATTTTGTCCAAACTGTGTCGTCAATACGGACAATTCTGCATTGATCTTTTTCAACTTGTCCTTGTCACTGTCTGATAGATTTGCCCCAGAACGTACAAAACCTTTGTAGGTCTCTTCGAGTAATTTTACATCTTCCGCATCCAGGTCCAAACTTCCTTTCTGCTCATAAACCGTTTTGACACGGGCAAAAAGTTTGGTATTCAGCTGTATCTCATCACGGTGTGCCGAAAGCTTGGGGGCCATATCTTTGGCTATGGCCTGAATGGTATCGTTTGTATGGGCCGAATTGAGGTTATAAAATATAATCGATACCTTTTTCAATAATCCTCCTGCCTTTTCCAAAGCAACGATCGTATTCGGAAAATTGGCCTCTTCTTCATTATTCGCAATACTGTCTATTTCGAGATTGTGCTGCCGCAATGCTTCGTCAAATGCTGGTCTGAAATGTTCGTCTTTTATCTTATCAAAAGGAGGAACATCAAATGGTGTATTGTATGCTCCTATCAAAGGATTGTCTGTCAAATCACTTTTTTCTTCCTGGTTACAGCCTACGCACATCGATGCGACGATCAAAAAAGGAATAAAATGTTTTTTCTGCATATAATTTAATTTTTGTTCTCAGAATATGGGCACAAAGGTACGGATTATCCTCTATATATAAAGTAGAGACACAATGCATTGTACCTCTACAAAGCCAAATAAACCCCAGAAAGCCCTCGTTATATTGCAAATCTTTTCCTTTCTTTGCGTGTAGAAACCTTTTTTAAATGATGAAACCGAGATGTAAATATTATTGACCCACAGAGCAATGATTATTTACATCGAGCCCTCATCAGCCATTGAGAAAACATTTTAAACGGATGAAAACAAACAGTCTATTACTCTTACTATTGTGTACAAGCCTCACGTTATCTTCTTTTGCGCAGGAAAAGCGGGGACGCGCCCGTGATTTTGGTATTACTACAGGTATTTTGCCTACAGGACAATGGAACGCCATCACGGATGTACCCGGAGTGAAGGTGGGGCAGGTTTCCTTGGTCGAAGGAAAAAACGTGCGGACAGGTGTCACCGCCATATTGCCGCATGATGGTAATATTTTTCAAGACAAAGTTTCTGCAGCCGTATATGTCGGCAATGGTTTTGGCAAAATGATGGGTATCTCCCAAATCGAGGAACTGGGCAATATCGAAACTCCCATCCTCTTGACCAATACCCTAAATGCACCCAAAGTAGCTGATGCAGTACTAGATTATATCCTGGCATTGCCCGGCAACGAAAATATACGCTCGGTCAATACCGTAGTCGGAGAAACCAATGACGGGGGACTCAATGACATCCGCGGAAGACACGTACAAAAGAAACATGTCCTGCAAGCGATTCAAACGGCTCAATCCGGCCCTGTACAGGAAGGCAACATAGGTGCAGGAGTCGGTACAGAATGCCTGGGCTTCAAAGGCGGTATCGGAACAGCCTCTCGCAAGCTTCCGGCATCAAAGGGTGGCTATACCGTCGGTGTACTTGCACAGACCAACTTTGGCGGCGTCCTCAATATCAACGGTGCACCTGTGGGTAGGGAACTGCACAACTATTACATGATGGAAAAAAAAGAACCGTATAAGGCCGATGGATCCTGTATGATTATCATTGCGACCGATGCACCGCTTTCACCTCGCAACCTAAAACGTCTGGCCAAACGTTCGTTTATTTCATTTGGCAATGTCGGAGCATTCTCGGCCAATGGTTCGGGCGATTATTCAATTGCCTTCACTACCAACCCTGCCAACCGGGTGCCTTATAGTGTCAATGGACAACGGGAACTGGACACAAAGGATATTCACAACAACGAATTGACCCCTCTGTTTATGGCAGTTTGGGAAGCCACGGAAGAAGCTATCCTCAACTCGCTGTTCATGGCGCAGGACCAAACCGGACGTAATGGAAAAACACTAAAAGCTCTCCCGATCAAGGAGACAGTAGACATACTAAAAAAATACAACGCCTTGAGCCACGACAAGCTACCGGGCGCAGTCAAAGAATAAATAACATAACCACATAGATACATAGAATTATTTCATTTCAGAAAAATCATTATATGCATTTCATAGATGAGAAAATGAATTTTCTGACATAGTTAAACTATCTGAAACTATTGGCATCCTTTCAAAAGAAAAAACAAAGACGAGAATAAAAAACTATGTTCCTATGTGGTTGAGAAAAATATCTTTTATCTTCATAAAATAAACACACTTCATCATGATAGGAATTGTAGGCGGAGTAGGCCCATTGGCCGGAGTAGATATTGTCAAAAAAATTATCGAAGAAACAAAAGCGTCGAAAGATCAGGAACACCTGCCCGTATTGCTTTCCTCGCAGCCCCATCGCATTGCCGACCGTACGGCTTTTCTATTGGGCAAAAAAAGTATAAACCCTGGAATAGCCCTTGCTGAAATCGCCTTGGAACTTGAAAAAGGTGGCGCTACAGTCGTTGCTATCCCATGCAATACAGCGCATGCTCCGCAGATATTCGACAAGGTCAAGGAGACATTGGCCCAATGCCAAGCCCAGATCAGATTGCTCCACCTCGTCGAAGAAACAGCTAAATTTATCCGTGAAAACCATGCTGGGGTAAAAGTCGGCATCCTGAGCACCACAGGGACAAGAGATACAGGACTTTACAAAAATGTACTGGCCAAATTTGGTGTAGACTGTATAGAACCAGACGATGATCTGCAAGACAGTGTCCACCAAGCCATCTATGACGAGACGTATGGTATCAAAGCCTGCTCCTCGCCTGTGACAAACAGAGCACACGATGCCTTGGTAGAGGCTGTCCAAACCTTAAAACGTGAAGGTGCCGAACTGATCGTCTTAGCCTGTACAGAGCTGCCATTGGCACTGAACGAAAAAAGCTATTTCGGTTTACCTATCGTAGACCCCAACCGAATACTGGCTAGGGCATTGATTCGGCATATTGATCCGAATAAGTTGGTGTAAAGTGAAAAAGAGACTATCCAAATATCCTCCTCCACCAAGGTCTTTCGAGACCTACATACCATTGGCCGTTTTCTTTCTTCATTGGATACACATGGATATAGTCTCCCTGTCCGGGGTCTCCTCTTCCTGTTTGCAGATCAAAACGATGCCGATGATAAGGGCACACCAATCTCCCTTCTTCACACCAGCCTTGGCTCAAATCTGCCCCGGCATGTGGACAGCGACTGCTGGTGGCATAGGGCTTCCCATTCTGCACGACCACACATAGCTTCTTCCCGTCAACGATTATCCTATGCACCTTTCCTTCTCCCTCAGGCACCTGTATAGCATACCATATGAGCTTATCCATGGTTAAAAATAAGGATAAAAGACAAAGGAGCAAAGACGTATTCTGTCTTTGCTCCTTATTCCTTGTTCTTTTAGTTCTTTTACTGGAACTTCTTAGCGTTGATTTTTCTTTCGTTCTCCGTCAGGTAGATCTTACGCAAACGTATAGACTGAGGTGTCACCTCGATGTACTCGTCTGCTTGGATGTATTCCATACATTCTTCCAACGAAAATTTGATCGCCGGAGCGATACGTACGTTGTCATCTGATCCAGAGGCACGCATGTTTGTCAACTGCTTACCCTTGGTCACATTGATCGTGAGGTCATTGTCCCGGATATGCTCACCCAGGATCTGTCCTTCGTAGATATCCACGCCCGGATCCACGAAGAAACGTCCACGATCCTGTAATTTATCAATGGAATATGCTGTAGTCGTACCCGTATCCAAGGAAATCAACACACCTGCCAAACGGCCTGGAATAGTTCCTTTCCATGGCTCATAGCCTTTCAGACGGTGTGCCATAACGGCCTCTCCTGCCGTAGCCGTCAATACATTATTCCGCAATCCAATGATACCACGGGAAGGTATAGAAAATTCTAAGTGCTGCATATCACCTTTGGTTTCCATAATCAGCAATTCTCCCTTACGCTGTGTCACCAATTCGATCACCTTGCCCGATACTTCTGCAGGTACATCGACGACAAGCTCTTCTATAGGTTCACATTTCACGCCATCAATCTCTTTGACAATGACCTGCGGTTGGCCTACTTGTAGTTCGTAGCCTTCCCGACGCATGGTCTCGATCAATACCGACAAGTGCAGGATACCACGACCATAGACCAACCACGCGTCAGGCGATTCGGTAGGTACGACACGTAAGGCTAGATTTTTCTCCAATTCTTTCTGCAGGCGGTCATAGATATGGCGCGATGTCACGAATTTACCTTCCTTACCAAAGAAAGGTGAATTGTTAATCGTGAACAACATGTTCATCGTCGGCTCATCGATGCTGATGACCTCCAGCTGTTCCGGGTTTTCGAAGTCCGCAATCGTATCACCTATATCAAATCCCTCAATACCGACTACGGCACAGATATCGCCGGCATGTACTTCCGATACTTTTGCACGACCCAATCCTTCAAATATCTGCAATTCCTTGACACGTGATTTGACAACTTTACCGTCACGTTTGACCAGAGATACCGGTTGGTTTTCTTTGATCGTTCCCCGTGCAACACGACCAATAGCAATACGGCCTACAAAAGCCGAATAATCTAGTGAAGTCACCTGCATCTGCAACGTGCCTTCCGCAACCTTAGGCGCAGGTATATGTGCGACGATAGCCTCCAAAAGTTCGGTAAAGTCGGTCGTCGGCTGTTTCCAGTCCGAAGACATCCAACCCTGCTTTGAAGAGCCGTACAATACCGGAAAATCCAATTGGTCTTCGGTCGCACCCAAGCTAAAGAACAGGTCAAACACATTCTCATAGACCTCTTCCGGACGACAGTTTTCCTTGTCCACTTTGTTGACGACGACAATGGGTTTTATACCCAGCGCAAGTGCTTTTCCTGTCACAAAACGTGTCTGCGGCATAGGCCCCTCAAAGGCATCTACCAACAGTACCACGCCATCTGCCATCTTCAATACCCGCTCGACCTCACCACCAAAATCGGCGTGACCAGGGGTATCAATGATATTGATCTTCGTATCTTTATATTTTACAGAAACGTTTTTCGACACGATTGTGATACCTCGTTCACGCTCCAGGTCGTTATTGTCTAGGATCAACTCCCCGGCATTTTCGTTTTCCCGAAATTGGTTGGTAAAATATAGGATTTTATCGACGAGTGTAGTCTTACCATGGTCTACGTGTGCGATAATGGCAATGTTTCTGATATTTTGCATTGAGCGATAATGTGTTATAAAAAAATTGAGGTGCAAAGATATACATTTTGCGCCTCAATTTTTGCATTTATAACGGATAATTATTTTATTTTATTTTGTAGGGTCATTGAGCTTACCTGCAAATAGGATCAGATTACTTGAATTCTCTTTAATCAGGAAATAAAATGGTGTATCAAATTTGATCGTTTCGATCATAGGTACAGATGTCACTACCACACCTACGCTGGTCACCGCAGCTGCTTCTGTACCCTCTTCATTCACGTCAATGAATGTCTTCTGCTTGACGATCGAGATATGCGCCCGGGCACCGGAGATCATCTGCGAAAAGTCTGCTTGCTCGGTAAAGGCTATACCCATACCCAGGTTTTTCAGGTTGTTGTTGAGAGTGTGATCAAATGCAAATTTGAATTTAGGAATGACCAGTTCGATCTTTCTTTTCAACGGTTGCGGTTTTACAATGACATCCTGCAAATCCACATCAAAATTAAGGATATGATTTCTGTCCGCTGACCTGACCAGTACCATGCTAAACTTATTGTCGGCATAGGGAATCTCCACCGCTTGATACCTCGTGGTTGACAATACGTTGTATTCTCCGGTATTCTTCATAAAATCAGTCAATACTTTAATACCATTTGCCTTTATAAAAGTTTCCCGAGCTGTCAATTCTTTATCGAACTGCTGTTGCCACATTCCTTTGAAATAAACGGCATTCAGGACATATAGAAGGTCATCGCTACTGACTTCATCCACAATCTGCTCGATCTTACCATTGGTATTGTCCTTCACCCACCCGTTTATGGCGTTGGGAGCATCGGGATTGACAAATGGTAATGAAGATGCTTTTGCATGGTAGTTCGTGTTAGCTACCTGCAGAAACGAAGGCAAAACACTAAATTGATCATTTGTCCAAATAGAGTTTGCGATCTTCAGTATGTTTTTGGCACTGACCTGTGGCAAGCCTTCGATCAGCTTCTGATGGGAGGTGTTGACCTCTTCCTGACTCAATCCCTCATAGCCCAACGCAGACGATATAGCTTTTGCCGTCTCGCCGTTCGCGCCATTATTCACAACAGAAAGAGCCACATTGGCACTGTATGGAGACAGCAGGATATTCTCCTCATTGTCATATTCTTTTTCTACTTCACTGTACAAACTGATCGTAAAGCGGTTGCTGGCAGCAATCAAGGCCCTGTCTTTTTGATCCAGACTCAATTCCTTTTCTTGTTTGATATCTACGACTGCTTTTTTTTCACATGCTGCCCATGTAATGGGTAGAGCAAGACTCAAATAAAATAGTAAACTTCTCATATATAGTCCTTTCTTTCAGTTAGTATTCGTGTATAGAACGGAACAAACAACAAAAACGTTACAAAAAAAATACCCAAACCTTCACTTGGGCATTTCTAAATAAAGTCTACGTCATTCTGACCGGAACGAAGAGAAGTGGAAGACCGCCGAAGGCAGCTGCGAAGCAAATCTCGTATATAAATAAGATGTTTCGACTTCGCGATGCTTCGCTCAATATGACGAGGTGTTGATTTGAGGCTTTTTAGACATCTCGGTTTAGTTATCCGATTACCCCCAATTCCTTACCTACCTTCGTAAAGGCCGCAATGGCTTTGTCCAGATGTACAATCTCATGGCCTGCGGAGATCTGTGTACGGATACGAGCCTTCCCTTGCGGTACCACCGGATAATAAAACCCAATGACATATATCCTCTCTTCCAACATCCGGGCCGCAAACTCCTGTGCCAGCTTCGCATCGTACAACATGACCGGAACAATCGGGTGAAAACCTGGTTTGATATCAAATCCTGCCTCGGTCATCTTCTCCCGAAAATATCTGGTATTGCTCTCCAGCTTATCACGCAATGCTGTCGTCTCGCTCAACATATCCAATACAGCTATAGAAGCTCCCGCAATCGCTGGCGCCAAGGTATTGGAAAACAAATAGGGGCGCGAACGTTGGCGAAGCATATCGATGATCTCTTTCCTGCCGGAAGTAAATCCCCCTGAGGCTCCGCCCAAAGCCTTACCCAATGTACCCGTAATGATATCCACCCGATCAATCACATCAAACAATTCGTGCGTACCCCTACCGGTTCTACCGACAAAACCTGTACAATGCGATTCGTCGATCATGACCAATGCCTCATATCTATCGGCCAGGTCACATATCTTGTCCAAAGGGGCTACAGATCCGTCCATAGAAAATGCACCATCCGTCACAATGATACGATGACGTGCACCGGAAGCCGCCTTCAACTGCGCTTCCAAGTCTTCCATATCACAGTTTTTATAACGGAAACGTTGTGCTTTGCACAAGCGGACACCATCAATGATAGATGCGTGGTTCAATTCGTCAGATATAATGGCGTCTTCAGCCCCCAAGAGAGGTTCGAATACTCCGCCATTGGCATCAAATGCCGCCGCATACAAAATCGTATCCTCTGTACCCAAGAATGTAGAAATCTTGGCCTCCAACTCCTTGTGGATGTCCTGTGTACCACAAATAAAGCGTACAGAAGACATACCATAGCCATGGCTATCTATCGTTTTTTTAGCCGCCTCAATGACCTTGGGGTGTGAGGACAGCCCCAAATAATTATTTGCACAGAAGTTAACTACTTCCTGTCCTGTATTGATTTTGATATCGGCTCCCTGTGGCGTGGTAATGATGCGCTCCTCTTTATAGAGACCTGCCTCCTTGATGGATGCGAGTTCTTTTTCCAATACTGTTTTTAACGTTTTATACATGATTCAAGTAAAATGTAAAAAATCAAAAGTAAAAATTACGGGCTAATGCAAAATCAAAGATAATGCAATTTTGATAAGCAAAACAACGAAATCGTTTGTTCTAATTTTAAATAGTCAAATAGCAGGGGGAAAAGATTTTTTGTCTCTGCTATTTGACCAGATTCCATGTCTGTGTACGTCCGATGAGCGAAAAACCTACATATCCCCGTACGTTGAGTTTATCACCTTTGCGTACGATTGTACATTTATAGGTTTTGCCGTTCTGGGGATCGGTGATGCTCCCTCCGGTGAATTCATTTCCTTCCTTAGATAGTCCCCGGATGATTTCCAGACCGATCAAAGGTTTGTTCTTGCGGTCATCCTTACAATTGATGCAATTATCGTTCTCTGGCTTTATCAATAGTTTATGGATCTTTCCATAATATTTGCCATCGGATTTTTTAAAAATCTCGACAATAGATTTCGCTTGTCCGGTTTCGTCATCTATGGTCGTCCATTTGCCTACGATATCGACCGAGGACTGGCTATATGCCGCTGTTGAGCATATCAATAACAACAATGTATAATATATCTTTTTCATCTATAAACCTTTATGGATAAGCGCAATTTAGTAAAAACAAATTGGAGTATTGAACACGTCAATTAATCCCATCATATTACTTATTATAAACAATTTCGATTTATCTTTTGTTTGGCATCAATTTTGACTGAATACATAATAAAATCAAATACTAAGAATTATGAGGTTTATTATATCACTTTTACTGACGGGAGTAGTGGTAGCAGTAGCTGCCTATATCATTCCGAATGTACATGTCGATGGTTTTTGGTGGGCTGTAGCTACAGGTCTTGTCATCGGTCTGGTCAATGCTATTGTGGGGGGAATCCTTCGTGTACTTACCTTTCCGCTGAATTGGCTCACCTTCGGCCTGATATCCTTTATCATCACCGTACTGATGATCATGTTGGCAGACTGGCTTATGGGCACAAAATTCGAAGTGAACGGCTTCTGGAATGCCACCTTATTCGCCATCGTGGTCGCTATATTGGAAATGTTGATCGGAAGCATAAAAAGAGACAAGCCTTAAAATTACACGACACTATAACCATTAATGTAAAGGCCTGCAGGAGAGTTTTCTTGTGGGCTTTTTTGTTTTTTGTCATCCTGAACAACGTGAAGGATCTGTAAATCCTTCCTACCGGCCAGGTATCCCTTTCAGTGTCACTAACAGATCCTTCGGACGAGCCTCAGGATGACAAAAACGCTTAACTTAGCACTATTGGGCACTAGCAAAAGTCTACGAAAAACGAATCAATCATAAAACTTCCAGGACACACCAAAACGTAGGTTGGCCGGATTCATTGGATAGCGCCTTACCGTATAATACCCCTTGGGATAGAGATATTGATTGACAAAATTACAACTCACAAAAAGATTGACCCGCTGGAGATTAGCTGTGAACCATGCGTCTACAACTGGGTAGGTAGAAAATTCTATAGCGACATTGCTGTTGTAAAATTGTCCCGCATTGACCGCATAAGAGGGTGCTCGAAATGGAGTATTGAACTTTGCATCCAGACCGATAGCAAAATCCAGCACCTTGTCAAACCAGATATCCTTATAATAAAAGCTGTGCCATGTGTACAGTTCAGGTGTGGACAGTACGTGCATAGCATCGGATTTCTGGTACACGGCCATATTGTCCAGATGGAAATTGCCAAATCTAAAATTCTGACCCACGCTGACCTTCAGTAAATTGATATTGCCCGTCTGGGCGGCCTCGATCAATTTCTCCAGTTTTTCGTCGTCAGTAGGGTTGTCCACCTCCTTAAAATAAAGATAATTGTTGATCAGAAAATATTCGGCTTTACCCCAAAAGCCAAGTTTATCATTTTTATAACGAAAGGACAGGTTTTGGGTTTTGGTCTTTTCCAAGTCATCACGCAACCATTGATGGTACGTATAGTTCATTCTTGTAAAGACCATTTCCGGAGATTTGTTTTGGCTATAGGCTCCCAAAGTGACCTTCCCGATTTTCGCTCCCATACCGACCTCGGCTGTAGCTTCGTATAGGTAATCACCAAAATGCCTTCCGACGATAATCTGGTGTCCATTCACCACCACATCCACCTTATCACCAAACTGGTATCTTATATCGCCCTTGACGGCACTGTTTTGTAGAAAATCCTTGCTCACAATATCATCATACCAAACCAGATCATTCTGAAAACCTACATTGACCTTTGCCTCATTCTTTAACGATCGGTTGCGGAGATAAAAAGCATAGGTAAACTCATTGGAAATCGTTGTTATCTTGGTCGTGTCCTGTACCTCTACCGCATCTCCAAAGGGAAAGGCATTGTACAGATCCTCTTCATTCTTGAAAAAGATATATTTCCGTTGACGTACCGAAGTGTTATGGGCAAAGGCATTGGTAGGATGTATTTCCATTTCAGGCTTACCGGCATTCACCGTATCCAACCTACCAATATAGAATGACTGACGCAAGAATACCCCATTGTCCAGCCATTTGTTGAAAGGTCTATTCTGCTGTTGCCCCCTTAGCTTGGTCTGTATGGCAAAAGGAGACTGCATCTCACCGACAAAGATATTTGTCGTATCGTTAGTCACAGAGCCGTTTTCTGAGGCATCAACCTTATTGAAAGTAAGATTTGCCAACAGGTTGTACCGACGATTGGTAGACTCGTACCACGTAAAGACACTCCCTTTACGGTCTGCATAGGTCTGGTTATAATAAAATCCATCGGTATTGGCGGCATGGTACTCCGCTCCTATATTCCATTGTGGATTGATATTCTGCGCCAATTTGGCACGAAAGACCTGATCATCAAAGAAAAAACCAACAGCATACAGCTCCGAATACCGTGCTCTCGCCCGATAATACTGTACTGAATCTGCTAGTACCAGGTATCTTTCCAAGGCATGAAAGCCGGGTTGAAAACCTATAGTCTTACTGGGGCTGAACAACAGATCCCTGGTCGCCAGACCGTACGAGCCTAAATGTACACTGGGATTCCAAGGGAGATTTTGCTTGTTATAGTATTGGAAATTGCGATGGCTCGTATCTATCTGTTTCGTATAGGTTGCATGTTTCAACATATCCAATGTAGCATACCGCACGTATTTTGCTGAGAAAACGACCGAATCCTTTTTATTGTCTTCCAATGCCCTCGCTGAATCCAGAGCACTGCTAAACTCTTCGTCCACCTGCCCATAGCCATACATCCCCATCAACATCAGGAAGCACAAACCAAATAAACCTCTCGTCAAACTACTCATGTACATAAAGCAATACCGGACAAAAATAAAGGATAAATTAGACTTTATTGCAATGCAAGTAATTCTTTTAGTATAGCCGTGAGCCGAGGTTCGGCCTCAGTCGCTACAGCGACGATCTCTGCCAGGGATACCGGCTGTAAATCCTCATGAAAACCTTCATCGGTAATCACCGAAATGGCAAAGACCGGCAGTCCCATGTGGTTGGCCACGATTACTTCGGGCACGGTACTCATCCCTACAATATCTCCACCGATGATACGCATATAACGGTATTCCGCACGGGTTTCCAGATTTGGACCCGGTGTAGCTACATAAACAACCTTATGGGCCGCCACGCCAAGCTGTGCCGCGATCTGCATACCTTGCTCGATCATGACCTTGTCATAGGGTGCATTCATATCCGGAAAGCGAGAGCCATAACGGTCGTCATTAGGGCCTCTAAGGGGGTTGTCGGGCAATAAATTGATATGATCTTCAATAATGCCAAGCTCGCCTTTTCTGATTCCCGGCTGTAAGGAACCCGATGCATTCGAAACAAATAATTTTTGGATACCCAGCGATTTCATGACCCGAACGGGAAAGGTAATTTCCTGCATAGAATAGCCTTCGTAATAGTGCAATCTCCCTTGCATAGCGACAATCTTTCGTCCGTTGAGATACCCAAATATTAGTTTTCCGGAGTGGAATTCGACCGTAGAAATCGGGAAGTTAGGAATATTGGCATACATCAATTGATGCTCGATCTGTATGTCATCCACGACCTTGCCCAATCCTGTACCCAATATAATCCCGAATTCCGGGGTGAAGTCTCCTATCTTTTTTCGAATATAATCTACGGTGTCGTCTATTAAATGATACATACGTGCATAAACTATTTGTTCAAACTTAACGTAATTTTTTGGCACGTACAAGGTTAAACCCATAAGGTTTTGGAAACTTTATAGGTTTTTATGGTCAACAATTCTCCCCGGCGAAGTCGCCCATAGCAACAAAAAGGTAATCAACCCATTATAGACAATAAGTTCAAATCCGATCTTATAAGCCGTATAGGGCAATACATATTGTGCGAGCAAAAAGATCAATATCGGAGAGATCACACAGATATAAGGCACGATACCGTCTCTCACGCGAAGCTTGGTCAATATGCCAAAGGAGAACAGACCCAAAAGCGGGCCATATGTATAACCTGCCACTTTGAAAATAGCTGTCACGACCGAATCATCGTTGATCACATGAAACAATAAAATCACAAGGAGCATGACAATCGAAAAACCCAAATGGACAATATTCCTTTGTTTGACCAGTTTAGGATCATTCGGATCTTCCTTTTTGTTGAAATCCAGAAAATCCACACAATAAGATGTTGTCAATGCTGTCAATGCCGAATCCGTTGTTGCAAAGGTTGCCGCCGTCAATCCCATCATAAATACAGTACCCGGCACCATACCCAGATAATTCAAGGCAATCTCCGGATAGAGGTAATCGGACTTGCCGAGTTCGGCTATGCTTATACCATTTGCTTCGGCGTAGAAATACAACAACGCGCCCACCGCAAGGAAGAAGATATTGATGACCACGAATATCCCGGTAAAAGTCATCATATTCTTCTGCGCCTCTCCAATGGTTTTCATGCTCAAGTTCTTCTGCATCAGATCCTGATCCAATCCTGTCATGGCTATGGTCACGAACATACCTCCTATAATATGCTTCAGCACATGTCTGGTATCGCCCAGGAGGTTTTCCCACACGAAAATCTTGGAATATGAACTTTCCTTCACTTTTTCCAGTGCCTCTGTCACGCTCCATCCCAATCCATCAGCCATAAAATAAATCGAAAGCACCACCGCCAACACCAGACAAGTCGTCTGCATCATATCCGTGATGATGATTGTTTTCAAGCCCCCCTTATTCGTGTACAGCCAGATCAATACCAAACAAATAGCTACCGTCACAATAAAAGGCACATTCCAAGCATCAAAGATATAGCGTTGCAAGACAATGGCCACCAAATAGAGCCTGAAAGCCGAACCGATGGTTCGGGAAACAAGGAAAATCATTGCACCCGATTTGTAGCTCCTATGTCCCAACCGTTCCTCGAGATACGTATAGATAGAAGTCACCTGCATCCTGTAATACAGGGGTAACAGTACATAGGCAATGACGACAAAGCCCAACGCATTGCCCAATACAAATTGGAAATAACTGAAATTATTGGGTTGCAGACCTGCAGGGGCATTGCCAATATCTCCCGGTACAGAGATAAAGGTCACCCCCGACAGTGCCACTCCGATCATACCGAAGGCCACCATATACCATTTGGCACTACGGTTGGCTACAAAAAACGTAGAATTATCGGAAGTCTTTTTGGAAGTAAAATAAGCTACGCTCAGCAATATTCCAAAATAAACGACCAAAAATGAAAGTAAAACTAGAGGGGTCATAATCTGATTTAAAAGTTAATAGCGTATTGCGATATGCGTATTGAGTATTGCGACGGGGGACGTACGTATTGCGATATATACATTTCTATAAATTAAAAAGCTATACAATCATCTCCATACGCACTACTCATTATTCCCAACCCTAATGCGCGTTTTGATGAAAATTATCGATAGCCTTACGGACATTACCAAATTCTTCGATCAAGGCCGTGGCCGTATCCTCATCCACCCCCGTCTCGGCCATGACCATCCTGACACCCCGCCCAACCAGTTTGTGGTTGGACAGTTGCATATCTACCATCTTATTGCCTTTGACCCTGCCCAATTGGATCATGACAGAGGTACTGATCATATTGAGCACTAATTTTTGAGCTGTTCCCGCTTTCATCCTTGTCGAACCGGTCACAAATTCCGGACCTACGATCACTTCTACGGGATAGACTGCTTCCTTGGCGACAGGTGTTCCACCATTACAAACGATACAGCCTGTAGCCACACCATGGCGATTAGCTTCCCGTAGGCCACCTATGACATAGGGAGTCGTGCCCGAAGCCGCAATACCGATGACGATATCGTTGGCATTGATGGCATATTCCTCCAGATCTTTCCACGCCTGTTCCTCATCGTCTTCCGCAAATTCTACAGCCTTGCGAATAGCAACATCGCCTCCGGCAATCAATCCTATCACCCAATCAAACGGCACGCCATATGTCGGAGGACATTCCGAAGCGTCCAGAATACCTAAACGCCCGCTTGTCCCGGCACCTATATAAAAAAGTCTTCCCCCCTTTTGCATCCTGTCTACGGCCACTTCGACCAATTGTTCAATCTGGGGTATGGCCTTTTCCACAACATGGGGAACCGTTTTATCTTCCTTGTTAATGTTGGTCAACAGCTCATGAATAGACATTTTATCCAGATCCCGGTAATAGGAATCTTTCTCTGTAGTATTTGTTGCATTGATCATCAGTTCATCCATCTAAATCCTAAAAACATACGTAAATATGCGCCTGTAAAACCAGATACGCAAAAAAACGCAACCTTAAATTACCGCACGAATATAATATTTTTTTCAAACAGCTTTATCTCCGAATTTAATCGCTTACCCCATCAAATACGCAAGGCGACTATTTTGCCGTCCATCGTACTTACAAACACAGAATGCTTCCATACCAGCGGTGGATTGACCATCCCTGCAGCTATTCTATACTGCCATCTCACCTGACCTGTCTTGGGGTCTACTGCAGACAACAAACCACTATGGCTAGGCACAAAAGTCAAATCGGACGAGCTAACAATAGCCGTTGGCGAGATATCATAAGGTAATTTCAACGCCGAGTGCCAATCTATGGACATACTATCCTTGTGCACAGACACGCCGATCAATTCACCGTCCATCGTCTTGGCATATACATACTTTCCATTGGGTGCAAGGCCGATCGATTCGCGTACCCGAATACCCTCTTTCTTTTCCCTCCAGACAACTTTTCCACTTTTTAAATCCAAAGCCGTCATATACCGATCCGGCGCAACAATAAAAACACGTCCATTGGTCACTACCGGATAACATGCCGCTGCAGAAAACATCCTGTTGCTATAACCGTTGTCCCACTCCCAGATTACGTTACCCGTTCTTTTGTCCAATGCATAAAAACCATTTTCCCAACTCCCAAAAATGACCTTATTACCAACTAAGGTTGGGCGTGCCGAAACGTATCCTTTCACACTGTCAAAAGCCCAAACCAATCTACCGTCCCGAAGATCAAGACAACGAAAAGTACCATCCGAGCCTCCGATGTACACTTTATCTCCATCTATTACCGGAGAACCCAATACTGCCTTGCTGGTCTTCACCTTCCACAATAGCATTCCTGTCTTAGCATCCAATCCATAAATCCCATGATCGGAAGAACCCACGACTACCACACCCTTCGCATAAGCCGGAGTAGAATAAACCTTTCCTCCAGTTTTAAAAGACCATACGCGTCTACCGTCATGTATATCTAACGCATAAATCTCCCCCACAGTATTTGCCGCAAAAATAAAACGACCGTCTGTATCCATCCCGGAGCCGATATCTCCGTGATCCCGGTATTCCCAAAGTACACGCCTTCCATAAGTCGAATTGACTGTATAATCGGGCCTCTTCGGTTGTTCCGGCATAACATTGTTCAGTCCTAAGGGAATTTTCAACCAAACGTTCTCCGTACGCTCAAGAGGCCTACGTACCCGGAAAAATGCCGAATCACGGGTGAGATGAATAATGTTGTATCCCCCGACGGCCTCCTTTGCCCTTAGATTGGATCTGTTCATCACCCCCGGAATTCCTTCCCAATCGTACAATCGGTTTTGGTGTCCATGCCCGCACAAAGCCAACCGTATATTTCTTGTTTTCAACCGATCGATAGCTTCAAACCAGTTGTTCAGCGAGGAATCTAAGGGATAATGGTTGATGAATACCAAGGGGTTATCGGTATATACCCGAAAGATTGAATCCATCCATACCAGATTTTCCCGGGGAATCTGGCCGGGGCTCATCCGCATATTGGGGCCCGAAGTCGTGCCCATAAATTGGTATCCCTTGTGTTCAAAAAAGAAAGTCTCTCCGCCAAATACCTGCCGAAAACTATTTGCTCCGCTCTCTGACCAATTGCTATCGTGGTTGCCCGGAATGATATACAATGGTTTTTGGAGACTATCCAAAATCTGCTTGGCCAACCGCAATTCCTCATCCGATCCAAACTCGGTCACATCGCCCGACAAAACCACAAAATCGATATCTATACGCTGATTGAGATCTGCCACCGTACGCCGCAGATCTTCCGCTCCCGTAGCACCCCCCACATGCGTGTCCGTGACCAAAGCAAATTGAAACGGCTGCTGGGCAAAGGCGACCGAATGCATGATGCCTACTATCCACAGTATATACATAAAACCAGTATAGCCTATTCTCATATTCAAACCGCTGGACATCAATTTCCGAACAGCCTCTTTCCTTTGTTCCTATAAAAGCGACCTCTCTATTGGTAAAAACTCATTTTGACACTTCGTATGCAGCTTTCATTAAGGAGTTGGCTCCCTTTACATCTTGATTATACTCCCAAAACATCACCCCGTTGCCCTTGGTTTTTGCCAATTCTGTCTTTGCTTGTATCGTATTGATACCATTATAATAGAATGTGACATCAGAGGTATTTGTAAATTCATCCGCATGCGGATCAGCTCCACTGCTTATTAAACTAGCAAATGTAGCGGAAGCATTCGCGGCCGATTTCCCATACAAGGGGATACCCAAGACAGCCTTCTCCGCAGGGAGCTGCTTATCATTTAACCAAATATCTAACACTCGATTGGCCATATAATACGAAGAGTGATGGTTCAGATTATTGGGGTCTGTTCCGATTCCATCATAAGCCATGAGGTTCACAAAGTCACAAGCGTCGATAGCTCCTTTCGTAATACCCTCTTTTACAGTGCCGGCAAACAATCCTGCAGTGACCGCCATACTCAGATATTTATGCCACGAATGAAGCTCTGCTGAAAGCTCGTTCATGAAAACTTCAAAGGTAACATCATTCCCATAGTTAGAACGTGGGTATTCCCAATCAATATCCACACCATCCAATTGATACCTTACGGCAAAATCAACAATATTTTTTACAAACACCTTTCTGGTATTTTCATTTGCAGCAATAGTCCGAAAGATATTCTCACTGCCGGACAAAGAAATAGCGGTTTTTACACCCTTGGATCGAGCTAACTTGTTCAAAGCCTCAAAATTGTTTTGATTCGTCAGTGCGGCAAAGTTTCCATTGGCATCTGCATGTGGATTCAGAAACGCAAAATGCAAATGTGTCACATAATCCAACTTTGTGGTATCAAAATTGGCTATAGCATTATTGTGATATGCATACGCTACGCGCTTAAACGATTGATCCGATACATATTCGCCCTCGGGTTTCTTTACCTCCGAGGCGCCGTACCCATCAGGTACCCATATTACCTCTTTCTCACAAGAAGTAAATAGTACAAGGGTCGAAATACATAAAACTAAAAATCTCTTCATAAGTTTTGTTTTTTCATTCAAGTCTGGGAAGGGTTCTGCGTTAGGCAGAACCCATAGCCATTTTCTAACGTTTAATCTGATCAATGGCCAAACCATAAGGCGCATAACCTTTGAATAAAAATTCTGCACTCTCCGAGCCATCCAGTTTATACCGTTTGACGCCCGAATTTGCGGCAGAACTTCCCAAGGTTGGCGGATTTCCGCTACCATTGATATCTGTATTGGCCCTATAACCATAGTAGAGGTAACCTTGGCCATTTTCATCCACATCTATATCCACATTCGTAATATAGATATATTCGCCGTCTGCACCTTGATTGCTATATCCTCCGGCTCCTATCTGCATGCTTGAGCCATTATCCACCGCTATAATATTCGAACCATCTATATTTGCTCTGTATACACCTACCGGTCTACCTGCATCAGATCTGTTTGTCGCAAAGTAGATATGCCCGTTCACCTGATCAACCGCAAACGTACGGATAGCATGACTTTGGATGGCTGTGGTAAACTTACCTATATATGTTCCATCATGTTTGAACTTATAGATACCTTTTCCTGTCGTACCCGCATATCCAATCCACATCTCATTCCCAACCTCTTTGATATCAGAAGCAAAATAAGTCGCCACACCTTCACCTGCTCTCTCTGCCGTGATCGTGAACTTTTGCTGTAGATAACTTGTTGGATATGGCAACTCGCTGCCCGAAGCATTGAGCACAAATGCACCGTAATTTCGGGTAGTCCACCAAAGATTTCCATATTGGTCGACAGTGTTCATCCATGGATCCATTCGATAATCTACATCTGTTCCTCTCGGTATAGGTTTCGACACGATGGTTTCGGAAGTGCCGTCCAGGTTATAGGACTTCAACACGCCATCAGCAACAGCGGCATCCCCACTGGAGAACCTTGTACCAAAGCCTGTCTCGGACAGGTACAACTTATTCCCTTTCACAGATAGTCCTAACGCATTGTAGCCTGTGGTCGCTCCAATCCATTCGACTTGCGATGCAGTCATTGTTGTCAACTTATACCGATAAATGCGTCGTGTAAAGGCATCTGTAAAGTATATCGTCTTTGCCAATTCTCCTTGAACATTCACTTCGACCTCTGTCGACAGTTCTTCCTCACCATCATTGATCGTCAATTTGACAAGATGGACACCCTCTGTCATAAAAGTGACTTTCGGCGTAGCCTCTGTCGAAGTACCTGCTTCTCCAAAATCCCAAGAATAGGTTACGCTACCTCCCGGAAACTTGAATACCCTGGCTGAAAATGTTACTTCGAGCAGAATACCGATATTTTCCGGAACGACAATCGTTGGCTGTTGTTTTTCAACCGTGATGGTCTTTGAGATCGTTTTTTGCTCACTGCCTTTCCAAGTCGTCAATTTGACATTATACTGTCCCGGCAATTCGTAAAATATAGTATCCGGCGACATCTTTTCTGAGGTAGAAATAGCTAATGTGTCCTGACCGACAATTGTTTTTCCTCCTTCATATTCCCACAAAAACTTGTCTGCGTTCTTTGACCTATTGGTGATGACCACCTTTCCTGGTGCATATATATCATATATAGGAAAGTCAAAATTGGCGATATAATCACCTTGCTGGCCTATACCGGTAATTTCATTTTTCGAGCATGCCACGATAAAAAGACCTGTGACAAACAAACAAAATAATCTTAATCTTTTCATAACCTATATATTATTGTCAAAGGTTCGCGTTGTCGACGTAGTAGCACCTGTCGGAGTAATTGCATCAACATCGATTCGTATACTATAACTTCCTGTTTTCTCCAATTGAGAGATAAGGGGCAACAACATAGCTTTAGACAGATTAGCCTTCAGATTATTAATACCTTCCTGCGTGAGCACATATGTACCTCCAGTTGTAAAATGCGACGAGGGGGCATCTGGAAACAGTGCCAGATAATCATCCCGCGTAATACCATACGCCAATACACTTTTTACGATATCAAACTCCACGGCAGTCAATTTATCGACCAACTCACTATTATTGGGATAATCTCCATCTATTTTCTTGAAGATATACTCTTCACGAATCGCATAACTATTCGAAACAGTCACCCAATGGCTATCCATCTCGGAAGCATCTATCGTACGGAGTACGGATTTGTTTTTGACCGTATCCGTGATGAGCAAAGTGGGGAATGTGATATCATTGACTTCAACTTCTTTTGTATTAATGACTGTCCCATTTTCCAAAGAAAACTTCAGCCCAAATGTTTCAAAAATGGTTTCATAAAATACTACCTTGCTGTATTTATCATCCCGTTGCCAAGTGGAGGCCGTAATGATTAAAGTATCCCCTATAGCAGGTCTTGTATTGTTATACGTTACCCTCAACTGTGCCGCATACTGTCCATTGGTCACGCCCAGTTCTGTAATCGGATCGTTTTTCTCACATGCCACGATAACGAGCAAGGTGACAATACCATATATATATTTTATATACTTTTTCATATGATCTACAATTAAGGGTTTTTCAACGTCGATTTTTCGGCCCACCAAACTTCTTTGAATGCCCAATCTCTAGCTCCTGCACCAAGGCGCGCAATCTCTTTTGGATTATACACATATTCCGTCTGCGGATCGTATATAAACCGTTGGATATACCGTCCTCCCCATTCGGCCAATGCAAATCGAGGATAATACAGGTCCGGATAAGCGTGTGTACCATATCCATAGCGACGCATATCTACCCACGTCTCGGCCTGGAGATACAAAGCCAGCCATTTTTGCATCATGATATCAGATATTTTTAGATTTTCAGCGGATTGGACAACTTTGGCTGATCCCATAAAGTTGGTAATCAATCCCGGCTCGACACCCAATCTTTGGCAATTGTGTTCAATTCCTTGTTGGTAAGCAATCAAAGCCTCTCCATATCGTTCCAGATAGAACAACGCTTCGGCTTTCATAAAGTACAATTCTTCTTTGATCATGTATGGATAAGGGGAGTTATCCGCTGTCCAGTAGCCGTTGTAGAGGTTAGCAAAATCCTGATATGTCGTACCACTTGGCAGATTTGTATTTGAAGAATGCAAGCCTACTGACATTTGAGCTCCCAGATATTTGTTGTTCGCTCCGGGAGTAGTCAATTTGTACAGTCTCGGATCGAAAGTATTCGTAGCTTCGTCCACAGTCAGTGCATTCATCAGTACGTCGGTTGGCAATGTGTTGGCCAAGTCGTTGCGGATATCCGCAAACTGCCATTCCGGATTGGGCCTCGTCTCTCCCCATAGATTTTTCTCCCACAATGAAGAGGATTCTTCGGGATATCTAAACATCGCATCTTCAAAACCAGCCAAAGCGGTATTGACAGAGGCCAACAAATCTGTATATCCATTGGCTGTAAAACTGGCTGTATGCAATTTCAACCGGGCCCTGACAGCCTCCGCAAAAGATATCCATTTATTGTAATCTCCCGCATATATCAAATCCGAGGAAGCGTTCATACTCCGTGCAGTAGGGCTCACATTTCTGAGCTCGTTGATCCCCTCGTCCAGCAGTCTTTCGACTCCTTGATATACCGTCTCTTGCGAGTCATACACAGGATTCATGATATCTGTAAAAGCTTCGGAAAATGGCATATCTCCGAACACATCTGTCGCGGTCAGGAAACTAAAAGCCAGCAATATCTTTCCGACTCCCGTATAGTTATTGTCCCCATCCTGTTCGGCTCTTATCAATATTCCATCTTTGGAGGCTATGTTGGCACTTACATCAAAATAATGCCAACGCCACGCTCCCATACGGGTGATATTATTATAATTCCAGGTATCTGTCTGTGCATTGCTATTCCCTGTTCTGGTCGTCAGGTAATAACTATGGAACGACGCAAACCGAGCCTGCGAATAGAGTGAATAGGCCAAATTGGCCTGAATGGCAGGTAGACGTAGGGGCGAAGGTGCTGTCACCGGCTGGACCGGGTTATAATTCAGGCCCAAGTCATTACATGAAGTAATGGCTATAATCCCTAGTAGTGTACATATAATCTTAACCAATCTTTTCATAATTCCTATAATGAAATATTTAAACCTAATGAAAATGCCCGCGGCAATGGTATGGCTCCATTGTCCACTCCCATCGAACTGGCTCCGGTGCCTCCCGCATTGGGTCCGGCACTATTCACCTCCGGGTCACCGCCCGAATAATTGGTGAAAATCAATGGGTTCTGTGCCGAAAGCTCCAGCCCCAACCGTTTTACACGCACCTTTTGGGCGATGAAATCGGGCAAAGAATACCCTAGCGTAATGTATCGGATACGTGCCCAATTCACTTTTTCCACAAAATTGGTTCCTACTTGATAGTAGTTGTTGGCAAAATAGCTGTAGTCCAATACGACCTGCTTTTCATTTTTGACGTACGAACCATCTTCCTGCGCTACGACACCATTGAACACAAACTCCTTATCGCGCCATTCACCGATATCGTACGCTATACCTGTAGACATCATCCCTTGACGAGAGGCATTCAGAATATCTCCCCCAAAACGGAAGTCCCACATAAACGATAAGCTAAAAGCCTTATAGTTAAATCTGTTCAGCCATCCCAAATTGAACTCCGGTTCTCTGTTGCCGATCGTTTTTTCCGTATCATCCACGATGGGATAACCATCTGTACCTACGATAACATACCCTTCCTCTGTCCGCTTATAATCTGTACCGATAATCCCTAACACGTGCTCATGCAACCGCGTACCCGCTTTGCCGGCGTTGAGCTGCACATTCGTATAGGGGAATACTTCTATATCACCCACAAATTGCAACATTTTGGATGTATTTTTCCAGGCATTCAATGTCGTGCTCCAGAGAAATTTTTCATTTCTAAATGGAATGACATTTACCGAGGCTTCTACACCTTTATTACGTAATGAACCAGAGTTGAAAGTCTTAAAGATATACCCTGCAGGAGGAGGCACCCGTGTGGTCAAAATCATGTCGATACTCTCCCGATTATAATAGGTCAGATCTATATTCAACCGACGTTTGAAAAAACTTAATTCTGTCCCCACCTCAAACTCAGAAGTACGCTCGGGTCTCAAATCTTGGTTTCCACCTGTAGTCGGATCGACTACAAAACCTGCCCCTACTGTTGCAACCTGTCTTAAGTTTGTATTGGTTTTGTAAATAGGTGCGTCTTTCCCAACTTTTGCATAACTCACCCTCAGTTTTCCATACCAAAGATCGTTATCCTCAAACAGCTCGGAAAAGGCCAGACTTCCTGAATAAGAAGGCGAAAAATACTTTCTATGCTGTGGAGATAAAGTTGAAGTCCAGTCGTTACGCCCTGTCATGGCTAAAGTGACGATATCCTTGTACGAGACACTCAAATCACCATATACGGCATAACGCTGACGGCGCGAAAGGCTCTCCCCAAAAGTGAGGCCGGTACGATCAACCACGTTTGGAGAAAAAATATCTGGAATCAACAGGCCCTCTCCTGTATAGTTGATCCCTCTCGCCTCAAAATAGTCACTATTCGCGCCCAATAACAGTGTGAAACCAAGATCTTCATGCAGTTTTTTATTGATCGTTGCATTGAAGGTCGAAGTAATATACTTGGAATTGGAGTTGACCTCTGCCACACGGCCATCGAAAAAATCTCCGGGAGTTCGGGGAGTTATGATCGTTCTATACTTTGACGCCGTAAAATCTTGCCCCAACCTGTACGACAGCCTCAACCACTCCAGAGGATTGTATTCTAAGAATCCATTGACCGTAAATCGATCCACATTATTGTTGCGCGGGTTACGCATTACACCCCACATCGGCGATATCCGGGCGTCCCGTCCATCGTCTTCTGGCTCCAGATATGCATACCAAGGCTCACCATTGGGATATTCATATCGTAAAATATCATATTTCAGAGGAAATCTCAAGATATTGTTGATCCAACCTCCCGCAGAGGCTCCTCCCAAACCTTCCTGTATATTATTCTGAACATAATTGGCCGATGCCGTCATACTCAGCTTCGAACTCAGCTTGGCAGTCCCTTTCATCATGAAGCTAAGCTTGTCTTGAAAAGTGTTCGGAACCATAGAGCCTGCATTGCGATAACCTCCGGACATATAATATTGAAGATTTTCGCTTCCACCATTGATATTCAGATTCACGTCATGCGTCAAGGCTGTTTGGAAAAATCGCTCTACATTATTATATATCGTCTCATCATATCGGAACTTTCGACCCCAGGACGAACCAGACGACTCATCGTAAGTACCACCTGTGCCTGTGGTGTATATAGCCTGTTGACGAGGTAGCCGCCCCATTGTCTCCATAAAGCTCTTATACGATCCATTTACCTGGATGACACCCTGCTTTCCTTTCTTCGTGGTAATGATAATGGCTCCCGAGGCAGCGTCAATACCATAAAGTGCAGCCGCTGCTGCTCCTTTTAATATGGATATATCCTCTATATCTTCGGGGTTGATATCCGCCACACGATTGACCGTAAAATTAGAAGAGGAGTTATTGACACGAATACCATCCACTATCATCAGCGGTTGGTTGTCACCCGACAAGGTCGTGGATCCACGAAGAATAATTTCCGTGGGCAATCCAGGCGAACCGCCTGCCGAAGATATCTGTGCACCTGCCACTTGACCTTGAAGTGCATTGATGATATTTCCTTGGTTCGCAGCTCTCAGATCATCTCCCGACACCGTCTGAACAGAATAGGTCAGATTCTTTCTGTTCCTCTCTATGCCCAAGGCCGTCACGACAACCTCGTCCAAGCTCTGTCCATCGGACTCCAAAACGACGTTTATAACGCTTTCGTCTCCCACAGTTCTCGTCGTCGACACCATTCCAACAAACGAAAACACCAGAACCTGACCTTTCGACGCCCGAATTTCGTACTGACCATTTGCCCCTGAAGAAGTTCCAGTACCTGTACCCTCTATCCGAATGGAAGCGCCCGCTATGGACGACCCATCCTCGGCAGAAGATACCCTACCTTTCACAGTGACCTCCTGAGCCAAGGCCACATGAAAAGTAAACAACGAGGCAAAAAGCAATTGCAAAGCTTTTTTCATACGTTAACTTTTTGAAATTAAAAATGTACTATCATAATTCAGCTTATCATGCAGTTTTTAGACTGTTTTATACAAACCACTCACAAAACCACAATGCTAAGGTAGACAATCGTTTTGAAAAACGCAAAAAAATGCAAAAAAAATATTTATTTACTCAAAATCCGCATAAAGCAGATATTTTTTACGCATCCCTTTATAGGCCGCCAAGTCTTGTTCCCAAGACGCACGAATCTCATCCTCGGTCTTTCCGGCCAAGATCTGCTTACGCAATTCATCCGTTCCGGCCAGCTTATCAAAAAATTCCGGACGCGTAAAAAACTTCGATTTATCAGGCATCTTATCGTAAAAATCCAAAATATATTTTAATGTAAACTTTTGATTATCAGAATTTAATTTTCTTAAATCCAATCCATAATTGACCGAACCTTTCCCTTCAACATGTTTTGCCATCCCACTTTTTTCCCCGGGAGTAAATTCAAAATCACCAAAGACCGGGTTTGGATATCCAATCACCTGAAACGGCCAATCCGTTCCTCGGCCAACTGAAAAATCTGTCGCCTCAAACAAGCATAAAGACGAATAAAGACGCACAGACAAGTGGTTAGGTAGACTCGGAGACGGCACTACCGGAAGCTCATAGCGCTTAGAGTGATCCCAGTTTTCTACGGGTACAACCGTAAGTTTACACTGTCGACTACCCTCCAGCCAACCTTCGCCATTGATCATCTGAGCCAATTCTCCTACTGTCAGCCCATGTACCATTGCAATCTTATGAAAAGACACATTGGACTTGAATTTATCATCCTTTCGCACCGGCCCGTCCACCTGATCACCGCAGGGATTAGGTCTGTCCAGTACGATCAATTCCTTATAGTGTTTGGCACAAAGCTCCATGACACGATGAAGCGAAGTGATATACGTATAAAACCGAGCCCCCACATCCTGTAGATCAAAGATCATGACATCAATGGATTGCACGATCGAATCCTGCTTTTCGTTTCCTCCATAAAGGGTAAACAGCGGCAGTCCTGTTTTTATGTCTACCTCATTACTCACTTTCTCCCCGCGTTCGATCTCGCCCCGAAAACCATGTTCCGGAGCAAAGGCAAATTGGATATCCACCTTTTCTCGAAGCAAAACATCGACCAAATGCTCCTTATCAGTTCCTACGATCGATGTTTGATTACCCATCAAGCCTACTTTCTTACCTTCCAATAGCGGCAGGTATGCCGTAAGCCGATCTGCACCGGGCACAATAGGACCGTCATTGTCCGTAGGGGTGCCCCGTTCCTGCGCAACCTTTTTTTCTCTACTGGAAGAAGACTGACAAGCATACGAAAAAGAAATAAGCGTAAACGTAAGCAGGAAAACACAACCTTTTTCACAACCTGATTTGAAGAAAGTCTGTATCATAATAGATGGTTTTTCAGTATAAAGATACGCTAAAAAACGCATATATATGCAAACAAAAGATAAAATTTTGCGTTTTTATTTAAACACAAAGCACAAAAACGCAAAATATAACCAAACATTCTTTAATTTCATCCAAGTAGAGACGTAAGATCTTACGTCTCTATAAAATATTAAACATGTATTATTATATTATCAACGTATAGGTTTGGCAATATACACACTTTCATTACCCAGCCTGTCCACAGCCTGCACAGCTACAGCATTCAGAGATTTGCCATACTTGACCTTGGGCAATTCAAACGAAGTAATGGGTGCATCCAGAATTTCTATCTCCCATTCCTGACCATAACGTACATAAAAAATCCAATGCACGACCTGTTCGGGTTGCTTATGTAGCCACTTGGCAAATACACTTTGTTTTTGGTCCGTCAGTAAAAGTGTGGGTTGAAGAAGAGGATTGGCTTTTAGCCAAGGTGATTTTGGCACCAAAGCTTTTTGCGCATAAGGCCCTTCTTTGAGCCTTCTTAGCAATTCCGGGCTCTTTGTCAGCCCTGCTATACTCCAATGTACCGCACCAACAGACTGGGGCAGTATTTCTCTGGTCACCCGTACCTGATTGACAATTTCCGTTGGCCGATCATTTGTCCTTACCGCCACTGTATTCAATCCTGGCCACAAATGTCGATTATGTGTATTTTCAGACTGCCACCACTTCAACAGCGCCGTAAAACTTTGTCGAGGAGGATCTATAGCCCAGTACAATTGCGGTGTAAAGTAATCTACCCACCCCTCATTCAGCCAAAGCCTGGCATCTGCATACAATTCGTCGTATTGGGAAGAACCTGTAATACCTGCTGGATAACCCGGTTTCCAGATACCAAAAGGGCTTAGTCCGAATTTAACATAGTTTTTCTCCGTCTTTATCTCTTTATAGATCCGCTGAATAAATTTATTCACGTTATCCCGACGCCAGTCAGCCCGCGAAAGCATCCCCCCATTTCTCCTATAAGCATTCCACGTTTTGTCATCCGGAAAGTCTGCCCCCCCGTTATACGAAGCGTAAGGATAAAAATAATCGTCAAAATGTACACCGTCTATATCATACCTTTTTACGATATCGCTGACTACGGCAGATGCATGATCCTGGGTTCTTTGGTCAGCCGGATCAAACCAATACATTCCGTTTTTCAATCGCACGACATGATCGGCAGCCCTTCGAACCATGGACTGTGCCGTCACAGCTCCTCCATTGGTATGGTGTGCGCGGTAAGGATTGAGCCATACATGCAGCTCCAGACCTCTCTTATGTGCCTCCTCTACCCAAAACTCCAACGGATCGTAATAGGGCTCCGGCCGCCGGCCAATCTCTCCCGTCAAAAAATAAGACCAAGGTTCATAGACGCTGTTGTACAGCGCATCGGCCGAAGGCCGCACTTGAAATATGACCGCGTTGAAATTATTGTTCTTCAAAAGATCCAGAAGATAGACTGCCTCCAGTTTTTGCTGTTCGACAGACAGGTTATTTTTTGAAGGCCAGTTGATATTCGCCACCGTAGCTATCCAAGCTGCACGGAATTCACGAGGGACAGCCGGAAGCTGCACCTCGATGGTCTCCTCTACAGGCTCCGGTGTAGCTACTACCGGTGGAACAATCTCTTGTACGATGGGAGGTTGTACTTTCTTGACCGTATCCAAATATTTATTAGGCACTGACCTATTCACTTCTGTCTTTTCTACTGTCTTCACTTTTTTCGAACGACAGGAAATACCCAATAGCAATATTCCACAAAAAACCAGTAACACACTGAAAAATCTCCTATTCATAGGCCACAAATCTACGTTTTAAATAGTTATCTGCAATATAAAATTCTCTGGCCAGTATACTGACGCACATGGCAGACGCAAGCAGACGCTTGAGCCAATATTTACGAAGTTTTGTTCAAATATTGACATTCCCCTCCAACCAACGTATCTTAGCAAAGGCTTAGCCAAAATCAACATTTAACACATAATTTTATCATAAAATACCATGTCAAAGAAAGAAATCTTCAATACCGAGAAAGCACCAGCCGCCATCGGCCCTTACAATCAAGCTATCAAGGCAGGACAAACGCTCTATATATCCGGTCAAATCCCGTTGATCCCTGAAACCATGCAACTGATCAGCGCCGGAGTGGAAGATGAAACGCATCAGGTACTGCAGAACGTGGAAGCGATCTTACAACATGCCGGATACGGATTTGAAGACGTCGTCAAAACTTCCATCTTTTTGAGCAGCATGGACTATTTCAGCACAGTCAACGAAGTATATGCACAATATTTCAAGACCAACCAACCTGCACGTGAGTGTGTCGCTGTCAAAACACTCCCAAAAAATGTAAATGTCGAGATTTCGGTCATCGCCTGGAAAGCAGGAGAATAGCAACAAACATGGAGCGGTTTAATACTTAAGCCGCTCACGACTGAAGTCGCCTCTTCGTATCTGATTGATCAGCTCGCCCCAAGCAAAAGGATTCAGCAACGGGTTATTCATGCGTTGATTGATATACCGATTACTTTGGATCGTATGACGCTGCAAGGAATGATAACTCTGTATCTCATCCGCATTGCGTGGCACAATCTGTGCCAATGCCGCCATCGCCTCGGGACTGATGTTGCGCCGGGCCATCGCCACCGGGTCGTCACCCAGCTTCATCGCCATGAAGTCCGCCAGGTAGTCTTCGTAGCTGGCCCAAGGGTAGGGTGTGACAGCAGGTAGCTCGATCACCAGGCTGCGCATCTGTATGTGAGCAGTAAATTTATCGCCTGTAACCTCCGGAATCACATAGGTCAATGGATCAAAACCTACACTAGTAAACAATATAGTATCTCCCGAATGAGCTACAAAGGAAAAATAACCGTCATTATTCGAAATAAATGTCTGGTCCCTAAAAGATGTATTCTTGATGGTCGCGAAAGCAACAGGTAAATCGGGATTATTGGTAGAAGTAATCAGTCCGCTGAATTGCAGAATATTCTTTTCCTGCCCATGTGACCGGCACACACTAAGACACAGGAAAATAAAAAACAGATATGTTTGATAACGTACCACTTTAACAAAACTAAACAAATATTTGCGTATGGGCTGTTAAAATGTGTTAATCACTTTTGAAACAATATCATGACAATTGGCCGGGCGTGATGGCATTAGGGTCGTCCATATCCGTAAGATTCAAAGCCTCTACGGATACTATTTCGGGAACAGCCTTCTTTATGGCCTGCTCTAAGCCGGCCTTAAAAGTCATGATACTCATTGCACAATTAGCACAGGTGCCCAACAGCCTCAGCTTCACAACATTATCGTTCGTGATTTCCTCAATACTCACATTGCCACCATCCGTTTCGAGATAAGGCCTAATGCTATCCAAGGCTTGTTCTACTCTCTCGTAAATAGTCATTTTCAATCCAATTACTTTAAACTAGGTAAAGGTAATCAATTTTATTTGCAATCGTGACACAATAATGTCGCTTTTCAAGTCAAACCCATCTTAATTTTTGAGGAAAACGATACCGTCATACCAACCTCACAAAACAGCCTATATGTTTAAATGTGGAAAATTAAAGCATACCTTTGTCAGAAATTTGCGCTAATTTTCATACATTGTTATTGAAAAAGGCGAAGAAGCGCCTTTATGGCTCTCGACAAATAGTTTAGATATGGAAGAAGAATTCGAATTCGGTTCGCCGGAAGAGCAAAAACAATCTGTAGATCGTTACGAAGAAATGATCCGTAACGATGATCAGTATTTTTTTGACGCTGCGGCATTTGAAAGTATCATCGACTACTACGCGCTCAAGAACGATCCGGTCAAAGCCCTGCAGGTCATCGGTTTTGCGATCAACCAACACCCTTTTGAAACTATTTTCCTGGTCAAGCAAGCGCAGATCTACGCTTCGATACAAAATTTTGACGAGGCACTAGCAGCTTTAGAAAAGGCCGAGCTTCTGGAGCCTTCCGAAGGAGATATCTATCTGATCCGCGGCACGATTTATTCCTCTATGGGCTGGTTTGACGATGCAGAGGAAAATCTGAAAAAAGCGCTACATTCCGCAGACAACAAGGAAGATGTGTATTACCAATTGGGCAATATGTTCCAGGTCAAAGGAGATTTCGAAAAAGCTGTACATTATCTGAAAAAAAGTTTACAAATCAATCAGGAAAATCAGGATGCCCTCTACGAATTGGCCTTTTGCTACGATATCATCGGGCGGCAGGAGGAGAGCATCTCTTTCTACAAGCACTTTATCGACAACGACCCCTATTCGTACGTCGCCTGGTACAACCTAGGTAATGCTTACCATAAATTGGGGAGATACGAAGAAGCTATCGATGCGTATGATTATGCTATATTGATAAAAGAAAATTTTGCATCGGCCTATTTCAACAAGGGAAATGCATTGGTCAATTTGGATAGGTATTCGGAGGCTATCGATATATACAAACAAACCTTTGAGTACGAACCACCCAGTGCCGACACCTACTGTGCTATAGGCGAATGTTATGAAAAGCTCGAGTTGATGGACACCGCCCGCGATTATTACAAAAAGGCCGTCAAACTGGACAACACGTTGGCAGATGCTTGGTTTGGCATAGGTGTGACGCTGGACTTTGAAGAAAGGTATTTCGAATCACTCCACTTTTATAAGAAAGCGTTGGAATTTGATGATGAAAACCCGGATTATTGGTTCGCCATCGCCGACGCCCGGTACAAATTGGGCCAATTTGAAGAAGCTGAAAAAGCCTATATGAAAGTTGTAGAGCTCAATCCCACAGATATAGAAGCCTGGCTGGATTTCTCTTCCATTTATTTTGAGAAAAAGAATCATTTGCAGGCCATTGAGACTATGGCCGAAGCTATAAAATGCAATCCTGAGATACCCGAACTCTACTATCGACTGGTTGCTTACCTGTTTGCCGATGGCCAATACAACGATGCATTGAATACATTGGATCTGGCCTTGGCCATAGATCCCGACAAACACGATATCCTGTTCGAATACCTACCCCAACTACAAGGCAATCAGGTTATTGTAGACATTATCAACAAATACAAGGACAATACATGAGGAAATTAGGGTTATTGGGATATCCTTTGAGCCATTCATTTTCGAAGAAATATTACCTGGACAAGTTCCACAAAGAACATATCCTTGGCATCGACTACGATCTGTACTCCATTGAAGACATTCATGATTTTCCACAACTATACGGGCAGGATGATCGGTTTTATGGCTTTAATGTCACCATCCCTCACAAGCAGGCTGTCATGCAGTTTGTGGACGAACTGTCTGAAGAAGCAGCCGCCATACAAGCGGTAAACTGTATCACTATCCAAAGGAAGGGTGGCAAACCTTATCTCAAAGGATACAATACAGATGCTTTTGGGTTTGAGGAGTCCTTAGCTCCTTTACTGCAAGAAAAACACAAAAAAGCCCTTGTCCTGGGCAATGGAGGAGCAGCAAAAGCTATTCTGTACGTATTGAAAAAACGCGGAATACCCTATCTGATCGTAAGCCGCTCAAAACACAACGGCGATCTCACCTACGAAGAACTGGACAGGGACATCATAGGAGACCATCAAATCATCATCAACTGCTCTCCTGTAGGTACATTTCCAAATATAGATGAAGCTCCGCAGATCCCCTATGAGTTTATCGGCGAAGACCATCTGCTCTATGACTTGATTTACAATCCGGAGGAGACCTTGTTTTTGCAAAAAGGTAGGGAAAATGGAGCCACAACCAAAAATGGCTACGAAATGCTGTTGCTACAGGCTGAAAAAAACTGGGAGATCTGGAACAATGTGTAGGGCAAGAAGAGCTTGGACAATGGGGTTGACGGTGCTGACAGCCTTCACTTGGGCGTGTCAAAATGCAGACTACAGCCCCAAGCCCCGGGGATATCACCGTATCATCTTTCCTCAAAAAGCGTATCAATCTGCCGATACCGATGGTTGTCCCTTTGTATTCGATATTCCCGCATACAGTAGACTGGAAGATGATATCTCCCGAAATGCCCGGCCCTGCTGGAAAAATCTTGATTTTCCCGAATTCAATGCCCGTTTGCATCTGAGCTATTTTCGGATCAGCCCTACGGCCTCATTCGATCAGCTTACCGAGGATGCACGCACTTTTGTATTCAAACATACCACTAAAGCCACCGCCATCGACCAGACGCATGTATCGTACCCAGCACAAAAAGTCTATGGCATCGAGTACAGCATCAAAGGCAATACGGCTTCCAATTTTCAGTTTTATCTTTCGGATAGTACGACAAACTATTTGAGAGGTGCACTGTATTTCAATGAAAAGCCAAACCTAGACTCCATACAGCCTGTATTGGAATTCTTAAAAGAAGATATCCGGCATTTGATCCATACCTTTAGATGGAGGTAAGAAAAAAGGCCTCGGGCATATGCCCGAGGCCTTTTTTATAATTTTATTTCTTCGTCCTTCGCGTTGAAAAAATGAAACTCCGTCAGAAAATAAGACGGCACGGCCTTGACCTTGATCCACTTTCCATACTTGAAAAACCATTTCAACCTTTTGGAGATCAAGCCGGACTTGATATATACCTCAATATAAGGGTGCACACACAAGGTTACACCTTTTTCATTTTGCTCCTCCAGGATAAAACTCAAATTGTTTTCAATGTCATCCAACAGGACAATACTGGAACGGATCTCTCCCGTACCATCACAAGCAGGACATTTTTCATTCGTCACGACGCTCATCTCCGGTCTTACCCGTTGGCGCGTGATCTGTACAAGGCCAAATTTGCTTGGCGGGAGTATCGTATGGCGTGCCCGATCCTCCTTCATACATTCCTTGAGGTACGTATAAAGATCCTTCCTATTTGTTGCCTTGTGCATATCGATAAAGTCCACAACGACTATACCGCCCATATCACGCAAACGCAATTGTCTGGCAATTTCCCGTGCTGCTTCCTTGTTGACCAAAAGGGCATTATCCTCTTGGTTTTCCTTGCTTGCGATACGGTTGCCGCTATTCACGTCGATGACATGCAAAGCCTCGGTATGCTCAATGACCAAATAGGCTCCACCTTGTAAATTGACTGTTTTACCAAAAGACGCCTTAATCTGCTTTTCAATGCCAAAATGATCAAAAATAGGCTCCTTATGTTTATAGAGCTTGACTATTTTTTCCAGTTCTGGCGATATCTCCTGTACGTATGATTTTGTCTCTTCATAGATGACAGGATCGTTGACATATATATGTGTAAACTCGTCCGTCAGGATATCACGCAGGATGGTAGAAGCTCTATCCATCTCACCCAACACCTTTTGCGGAGGTTCGGCATTTTTAAGGCGCTTGGTAAACAGTTCCCATTTCGAAATCAAATCGAGTAGATCTTTTTGCATTTCTTCTACTCCCTTGCCCTCGGACACCGTACGGATAATCACACCAAAGTTTGCAGGTTTGATACTCTCTACAATCTTCTTGAGACGTGTACGTTCCGCGCTGCTTTTGATTTTTTTGGAAATGGAAACAGAACTTGAAAAAGGCACCAACACGACAAAACGTCCTGCAATGGACAGATCCGAACTCAAGCGCGGACCTTTTGTCGAAATAGGTTCTTTTGCGATCTGTACGGGTAAAAGCATATTCCGGTTCAATACTTCCGAAATCTTACCTGCCTTATCGATATCCTTTTCAAGCTTCAAACTACTGAGCAGCTTCTCTTGATAGCTGCCATTCTTTACTACACGGGTCAATTTTAATAAGGAATGTACCTGAGGACCTAGATCCAGATAATGCAAAAAAGCATCCTTGTCGTAACCAACGTCGACAAAAGCGGCATTCAAACCCGGCATAATTTTTTTGATACGCCCCAGATAGATATCTCCGACGGAAAAATTATTGCCGACCTTTTCCTTATTAAGTTCTACTAATTGTTTATCCTGTAGTAAAGCAATAGTCACCCCGTTTTCAGGGGTTGAATCGATAATTAATTCCTTTACCAACAGCTACTAAAATTGTGGGAAGGCACCTCGCGTACCCTTTCCCAAATGAAACATAAAACTTGTGAAAAAACTTTATTGCAATGCAAAACAACCTATGATAAAACAACGAATTGAAATCATAGGTTGCGGATAGCCTTTGGATGAGAACATACTCGCCCTCTAAAGACTATACAAAGTTATTTCTTCTTGTGTCTGTTTTTTCTCAAACGTTTCTTACGTTTGTGAGTAGCCATTTTGTGTCTTTTTCTTTTCTTTCCGCTTGGCATAGCTTAATGTTTTTAATGTGAATAATTTTGTTAATTACTTTGGCTCAATGCTTCGATCTGACGATCGATGTATTGAGAAAGGGTTGGATCGGCAGCCATTTCCTTGCTTTTTTGATAAGCAGCGATAGCTTCGTTCTTCAACCCAATTTTTTCATACCCTGTAGCCAAATAAAAATAAGACTCGGCATCGGGTTTTTGTTCAACGACCGTTTTGAAACGGTCAATGGCTTTATCAAATTGTTGGGACTGCAACGAAAACAGGCCCAACGCCTTATTGGCCTCTACATTTTTGGGATCTTCTTCTACAACCTCACGTAGCAAAGCGATGCCTTGCATGGGGTTATTTGTGCCTGTCACCAACGCTGATCCAAGCCCGGTCTTGGCCGACAGATTTTTATCATCCAATGCAAGCGCCTGTTCATAAGCTGCAATAGCACGTTGGTTAAGAGCAGAAACCATTGCCGTGTCTTGTAGATTGGTATATCCCTCTCGATAGGCATCTCCCGACTTCACCCAATAGCCGACAGTAGGCGAGAGACGAGCCATTTCTTCATATACAAACCCTTGCGGGATCGCTTTGGCTACATCATCCCATTTGTCTGCCAATTGTTGTAATAGACTAACTTTCCCTTCGCCTTCTACCTGTTCAATCTGTTTCTCGATAGCCGTGATTTCCTGTGCGATGGTTGCGTTTATGCTCTGCTTGGACATCTCCGATACCGTCTGCAGGTTGTAAGGAGAGGAAACCTCTTCGGTCGTCTCCGTTGAGGCACCTTTGTCTTTATCCACCAAACCCTTGATCGGCTGCATCAGCAATACACCCATCAAGGCTACTGCCAACACGACGACAAGGATTTGTTTGGTTTTCATCTGAAGATATTGGGATTATTTTTTTACTTTGTTACCTGACTTTACCTTTTCCACAAAAACTTTTGCAGGCTTGAAGCTTGGTACATAATGCTCAGGAATGATAATAGCCGTATTCTTGGAAATGTTACGGGCTGTTTTCTCAGCTCTCTTTTTTACTACAAAACTTCCGAAACCTCTTACATAAACATTTTCTCCCTGGATCATTGCATTTTTAACCACCTTGAAGAATGCCTCTACGGTCTCCTGGACATCTACCTTCTCTAATCCTGTCTTGTTAGAGATCTCTGCAATAATTTCTGCTTTAGTCATATCTATTTATACTGTATTATTTAATTTCTTCCCTTCCCAACATTTCGGGACGCAAAATTACCGTTTTAAAATGAGGTTTTAAAATATTTTAAATATTAATACCCCATATTTTTTTCATTTTCAAAACGTTACCTCCATAAACCGCCTTCCCCCTACTCAAAACGTGACGGCAAATCTAGCATTATTTTACTGATTTTCAAATCTTTAATTTTATTTCGCGTCACAACCTAACCGTTCGAAACAGTAGTATAGTCCCGAAAGCATCATTCCAAAATCCTATCCAAAGCATGTATTGTAGTGTAAAAATCGGCCTCTATATTAATAGAAATATTTCACATTTTCTATTAATATATTGCTTAAATCATTACTCCTATAGCTTTCACACTTAGGTTTCTTGATCTCGAATAGATTATTTTATATTTTTTTTGGATTTGAATTTTTTATTCCTAATTTTGGTTAACCAATTTTTGGTTGACCAATTTAAACGGTATGTTAAAGTTTTAATATGAGCACAACTATCATTGACAACATTTCGGCTATACAGATCCAGTCGCCTGTGGACATCATTATCCATCAGATCCGGAACCTGATTGTTTCCGGACAGCTAAAACCGGGAGATCGTCTTCCGTCTGAGCGTATATTGAGTGAAAGATTCCAGACAGGTCGGAGCTATGTAAGAGAAGCTATCCTCAAACTCCAGTTTTACGGACTATTGAAGACCAACCCGCAAAGTGGCACTTATGTAGCCGGTCTGAGTATCAATATTATCGATAGCATGATCGGTGACTTAATCAACTTTAGTAAAGACGATTTCTATGCCTTGATCGAAGCCCGTTATCACTTGGAGCTCAACGCGGTACAATTAGCGGCTCAGCGGAGATCAGAAGAAGATTTAAAAATCTTGAAAGACACGATGCTTACTTTTGAAATCAAGACCAACAACAACCAGTCCAGTGTAGAGGAAGACATGCTTTTCCATACTAAAATTGCACAAGCATCTCAAAATACGGTCCTCTCCTCCATGCTTCTGCATTTGATACCGGATTTGGTTAAACACATCACAGAAAAAAAAGTATGCGGCGAAAATCAGGTTTTCGATGCCATCGATCAACACAGAGCTATATACGAAGCTATCGAAAAGCAAGATGCAAATCTTGCCGAAGAAGCTATGAAAATACATTTAAACGCAATTTGGGAACTTAGCCAACGTGAACTAAAAAATAGACAGATAATTTAACTTTTTAATAGCTCAATTCATTATGAGAAACTACATAAAATATGTGGTAAGGGTATTTTTTGCCTTTATTTTCCCGCTCACCATCTTTGCACAGGATCACCCTAGCTTGCTGATTACACAGCCAAAGCTACCCAAACTGCGTAGTGGAGTGGAACAGCTACCACTATTGAAAACCAGTTTCTTGGAGATAAAAAACTTTGTCGATCTCGAATTGCAGGGCACAGTGTCCGTACCTACGCCCCAAGATGCAGGCGGTGGCTATACCCACGAGCTACACAAGAAAAATTACCAGTTGCTGCTCAATAGTGCTATCTGTTATCAGATCACACTAGAGCAGAAATATCTTAAAAGGTGCAAAGAAATATTTTTGGCGTATGCTCAAAGCTACAAGAATTGGCCCGAGCATCCTAAACGAAAAGAGAATCATCCAAGTGGGCGTATTTTTTGGCAAAACCTCAATGATTGTGTATGGTTAGTGCATGCCATCCAAGCATACGATCTGATCGTATCCGAACTATCCGACCAAGAAAGAAAACATATCGAAAACAACCTCTTTGTACCGATGGTCGATTATCTGATGGTCAATCACAAAGACGTATTCGACAAAATCCATAACCATGGGACTTGGAGCATTGCCGCCGTAGGGCTTACGGGATTGGTATTGGGCAAAAAGGAATGGGTGGACAAATCAATTTATGGTAGTGCATTAGACAAAAATACCGGCTTTCTGAAGCAAATGGACGAATTGTTTTCACCCGATGGATATTATGCTGAAGGCCCTTATTATCAAAGATACGCATTGCTCCCCTTTGTCTTGTTTGCAAAGGCGCTGCACAACTACAGACCGGAACTAAAGATCTTCGAATACAGGGACAAACTTCTGGCCAAGGCTATCGAAACCGTATTTCAGACCAGCTATACAAACGGCCTGTTGTTCCCGCTCAATGACGCCATCAAGGACAAATCTATCAAAAGCAACGAGCTGATCCTAGCCAACAATATCATCTATGGAGACATCAGTCCCTCTCCTACACTCTTGGGCATGGCACAAAAACAAGGGAAAGTTACCCTTTCAGATGCTGGCCTACAGGTCGCAGAAGACATTTATCTTGGAAAATCACAACCCTTTGACTACAAAACAACATTGATACACGATGGCAAAGATGGTAAAAAAGGAGGTATAGCTATCCTTCGCCACGGCGCAGAAGATACGCAACAAGCCTTGGTACTGAAAAATACTACACACGGCATGGGACACGGACACTTCGACCGCCTCAGCTTCCTATTATATGACAATGGCACAGAAATATTCCCCGACTATGGGGCAGCACGTTTTCTGAACATCGAAACTAAATCCGGCGGGCACTATTTGAAAGAAAACAACTCCTGGGCCAAACAGACTATCGCGCATAATACCCTCGTCATCAGCGAAGCCTCACAGTTCAATGCAAAGGTCAGCGCTGCCGAAGAGTATACCCCTTCCATGATCAAGCTCAAGGAACAGGGAACTATCACATATACCATTGCTTCGGACAAGAATGCCTATCCACAGACAAGCTTGTCAAGAGCATTGATCACCTTAAAAATTGAAGGACTAGAAAAACCACTTATCCTGGACATCAGTATGGCACATGGCAACACTAAAATGGCGAGCATTGATCTCCCTTACTATTATCTTGGACAGGTAGTAGATCAATCCCAAAAAGATCTGGCCGCAGCACAGACATTGCACACATTTGGCACCAAAAACGGATATGAGCACCTTTGGTTAGACGGTAGCTATACCCTTCAGCAAAAGGATAATTACCTCACCCTTTTGACGAATTACAAATTTTACAAGATTCATTTTGCAAACAATAGCCCGGAGACTTCGCTCCATCACGTGCATCTAGGAGCAAACGACCCCAATCTCAACCTACTGCCCACAAGAGGGTTTATATTAAGGCAAAAAAACACCAACCGTGCCGTATTCGCCCAACTGCTCGAAACCTATGGCGATATCAATCCTACCGACGAAACCATCACGAACGCCAATCCTATGGTCAGTAACTTTAAGATGGTCATGCCATCAGCACATGATATACAGCTCCGTTTCGATGTAGCGGACAAACACTATGGCTTCTCCATAGCAATAACAGACAATGAAATCACTAACGTAAAAACTATAGAACCATGATAAAAAGTGAAAATTTTCAATTCAGTGAGCGTACGCCTTGGGAAGATCTGGGCAATGGCATAAAACGCCAAGTCTACGGATACGATGAGACCATTATGCTAGTAAAAGCCGATTTTGAAACAGGCGCAGTCGGCGAACTGCACAGTCATTTTCATGCGCAGGTCACGTACGTAGAAAGTGGAAAATTCAAAATGACCATTGACGGTGTAGACCAGATTATTTCCAAAGGAGATGGGTACTACGTACCTCCACACGCTGTACACGGATGTATATGTCTGGAAGCGGGCATGTTGATCGATGTCTTTTCACCCTTGCGGGAAGATTTTTTACCTAAAAAATAAGGTGATGAAAAAATTGATATACATTGTATTGGGTTGTCTATCCTATGGACTCGCCACTGCGCAAACTGACACTGTAGTCTATCCAAAAGATTTTACAAAGAAACTCAATGTAGAATACGCCAAGGTCGACGACTGGACTGGGCTCGTGGACATTTACTACCATCCCGACCCGGGTACACCTACACCTATCGTCATCAACATACATGGCGGAGGATGGAACAAGGGTAACAAGGAAACCCAGAAAGGTTTTGGCTCCTGGTTTAAGAACGGTATTGCCGTGGCAAATATGGGTTATCGACTTTCGCAAATAGCACCGGCTCCTGCGGCCATAGAAGATGTCCGGGCTGTCATTGCGTATGTAAAATACCACGCAAAGGAACTCAATATCGATCCCGACAAAGTCATTGTGATGGGTGGCTCCGCAGGCGGACATCTGGCCTTGATGGGTGGCCTGTTGGGGAATGACAAGAGATTTGACAAAAACTGTCTCCCCGTGGAAGATATGCGTGTAGCAGCCATCATTGACAAGTACGGCATCAGCATCATCAAAGACTGGAAGAGCAGATCCCTGAACCAATGGCTCGGCGACAACTTTGGGGACCACACATTTATGAATACAGTGTCGCCGATCACCTATGTACACAAGGATAATCCGCCGGTTTTCATCGTACACGGAACCGCAGATCCTACCGTATCTATCGAAATGTCATACGAACTGAAAAGAAAGCTCGACAAGGCCAAAGTGTACAATGAAATGTATATCGTTAAGGATGGGCTGCATGGCAAATTCCCAAAAGAAGAAAACAACGAGATCAGTAAAAGGATCATCCAGTTCATCAAAAAGCTAAACATCATCTAACACGACATTTATGAAACTACCTGCATTTTTGATTCTGCTGATTTCAGCGATTTCCTGCAAGGCAGCCTCTCTTGCTCCCGATACTGCTGTGCCATCGGCGGAGGACGAGCCTGTCAAGTACACCTTGGTACAGGTACAGAATGTATCTCAATTGAAAAAAGCATTGGCAGAAGCTCAACCCGGTGATTCCATCGTTTTGGCTCCCGGCACATATGAAGGTAAATTTGTATTGGCAAAAAGTGGGACAACGAAAAAACCGATAGTCATCACCGGAAGCGGCGATCAAACCATTCTAGATGCGGGCAGTACGCAGACAGGATATGTATTTCACCTACAGGCAGATTACTGTAAAATCAAGAACATGGCCCTACAAAACGGCCTCAAAGGATTGATGGCGGATGGATCCTCTTTCAATGTATTTGAAGGCTTGATCATACGGCAGGTTGGCGAAGAAGGACTACACCTGCGCAAGTTCAGCAGCAACAATCTAATACAGCATTGCACGATTTCCGATACCGGCCTCAAAAGGCCCGGTTACGGCGAAGGCGTATACATCGGAACCGCAAACAGCAATTGGGCTAAATACACGGACGGCAAGCCCGATGCCTCTGATGCCAATACCGTGGTGCATAACACAATCGGCCCAAACATCACAGCCGAATGCATCGACATCAAAGAAGGTACTTCTAATGGCCTGATCGCACACAACGAATTTTATGCGACGGGTATCTCCGGTGAAAACAGTGCGGACAGTTGGCTGGACGTCAAGGGAAATACCTACCGGATAGAGCACAATAAAGGCTTTCACGATGGTTCGAATGTAAATTTTCTCGATGGAATACAAGTCAACTGTGCTTATGAAGGATGGGGCAGCCACAATGTATTCACCGACAATCAGCTAGAGGTCAATGCCGCAGGTCATGCGATCAACATCCGGTTGAAAAGTAGCAAAGGCGAGGCCGTAGGAAATATAGTCTATAACACCAATACGCAGAAAGGAGCCCAAAAAGGGCTGACCAACATTGCGGTAACAAATAAATGAAACAATGAAGATTAAAGGTTTAAGATGGTATATCATCACATTGATCGCGATCGCTACCGTCATCAATTACATTGACAGGAGTGCAATCAACATCCTTTGGCCCTATATCCACGAGGACTTTGGCATTGACGTAGCCGATTCGAAGAATGCGTTGGCGGCGATTACGACTTTTTTCATGATTGCCTATGCCATCGGCCAGACCGTCACCGGAAAAATGATGGATGCCATCGGCACACGTTTGGGAATGACGGTATCTATCCTTGGGTGGAGCCTTTCCATAGCCCTGCATGCCTTTGCAAAAACGATTCTCAGTTTTAGTATTTTCCGGCTTTTCTTAGGGTTCTTCGAAGCGGGCAACTGGCCCGGGGCGACCAAGAACAATGCCGAGTGGTTTCCTCCCAAAGAAAGGGCTATAGCACAGGGGATTTTTGGTGCCGGGGCAAGTCTGGGGTCGGTCGTCTCCGCACCGGTCATCGTCCTGCTGTACATCGCTTTTGGATGGAAAGCCACATTTGTACTGATTGGTTTTCTGGGACTGATATGGCTTATACCTTGGTTATACTTCAACCGTAACATCCCACAAAATCACCCTTTCATTACTGAGGAAGAAAAACAGCATATCATGCAGCAAGACCCTCATACGGTGACCGCTGCCGCAGAGCCCTTACATTGGAAAGAACTTTTGAAAATCAAAAATACTTGGGGTATTATTCTTTCCCGGTTTTTTATTGATCCGGTATGGTGGCTCTTCGTAACCTGGCTTCCTACTTTTCTCAAAGAACAGTTCCACTTCGACATCAAGCAGATCGGAGCCTTCGCTTGGGTGCCTTATCTATTTGCTGCTTTGGGATCGTTGGCAGGGGGCTATTACTCTTCTTACCGCATCCGTCAGCAGATACCGGCTGTACAGGCCCGAAAAGAAGCCGTCACCATAGGGTCCATTCTGATGATCGTATCGTTGATCATTATCCTGCTGCGCTTGGACGCGCTCAAAGATACACCTACGCTAGCTATGTGCCTGATCGGGATGACACTATTCGGTTTTCAGTTTTTAATAAACAATATACAGACCCTGCCTAGTGATTATTTCCACGGAAAAAATGTCGGCACAGTCTCCGGAATGGGAGGTACAGCAGCTGTACTCGGCACGCTGATCACCACTTGGATCGTACCCATCATTACGCAGACAAGCTATATATCCTTTTTTGCCTTAGCGGCCATCCTGGTACCGCTATCCTGGATCAGCATCAAATACATTTACTCAAAAAAATAAAATTTTATACCATGAAACTTAAAAACAAAGTCGCAATCGTAACAGGAGGAGCAAGAGATATCGGCAGAGAAGTATCTCTTAAATTGGCGCGAGAAGGTGCCAAAGTCGTTGTCAATTATTTTGGAAATGAAGACAACGCCAAAGAGACCCTGCGATTGATCAAAGAAGCCGGAGGCGAAGCCATCGCCGTGAAGGGCGATATGACCAAACGGGAAGATATCGAAAACCTCGTACAATCTGCTGTCAACCAATACGGTTCGCAGATTGATGTATTGGTCAATGTAGCCGGAGGCCTTGTCGCACGCAAAACAACGGAAGAAATGGACGAAGACTTTTGGCATTATGTCCTTGATCTCAATCTCACCAGTGTGTTTTTGGCTGTAAAAAACACACTGCCTTATATGCCTCAAGGAGGAGCCATCGTCAATTTGTCTTCCTTGGCTGGACGTGACGGCGGTGGAGCAGGTGCATCAGCTTATGCGACCTCCAAAGGAGCGTTGATGACATATACACGTGCTTTGGCCAAAGAGCTCGGTCCCAAAGGTATCCGTGTCAATGCCGTTGCTCCCGGCATGATCGCCACCACATTCCACGATACATTTACCAAACCCGAAGCACGTACCAATACGGCAAATGCCACTCCACTGCGGCGTGAAGGGCAGGCAAAGGAAGTGGCCGATCTGGTAGTATATTTGGCATCCGACGAAGCTAGCTTCGTCACCGGTACAAATGTAGATATCAACGGAGGATTGAGTTTTTCATAATACAGAAAAAAACAGCAAATGGACACCTAACCAACGTCCATTTGCTATCTAAATATTATAAACCAAAATATCATGAGAACATCGATACACATCGTGTTATTCACCTTGCTATTCTCCTTACTGTCCGCTACCGTACACGGACAGACCAAGGTAAAAGTCACAGGTGAAGTTGTCGATTCGCTGGGTCGCCCGCTAGTAGGTGCCACCATAGGAATAAAGGACAGCAAACAGGCTGTACAAACAAACAAGGATGGCAAATTCGAAATACGTGTAGAAAGAGGGAAGATCGTACAGGTGTCTGCCGTAGGATACACATCCTATGCCAAACAAATCACCAATGCCGAGAATCTTGTCATCTCCCTCCGGCCCAAAGCCAGGGAAATCGACGAAGTCATTGTGATCGGATACGGTACACAGAAAAAATCATCTGTCACGGGTTCGATCAGCAAGTTGGTCAATACCAATCTGGATGAAATACCGACCTCCCGGCTAGATAATGCCTTGATCGGGAAAATCGCTGGTGTAACCATTCAAAATGTTACCTCCGAAGTTGGCGCCGAGCCCGTCGTACGGGTCAGGGGATTCAATTCCATCAGCACAAATACTTCTCCTCTTGTCGTGATAGACGGCTACCCCGTGCCGGACGGACTATCTTTTGTCAATCCACAGGATGTCGAATCCATTGAAGTATTGAAAGATGCTGCCTCCGCCGCCATCTACGGCTCTCGTGCAGCAAACGGAGTGATCCTGATCACGACCAAATCCGGTATCCCTGACCGCCCGCGCTACACTGTCAAAGCCTATACCGGAATCAGAAACACATTGAAGCTGCACCCCATCATGACGATGACAGAATATGCCAATCTGATGTACGAAGAAGCTGCCTTGCGTGAAAGTGACCCTAGTGTACCGGCCAACAGAAAAAACCTGTTCAACAACAACGAACGTGCACAATATGTCATCGAGACCCAGGTCATCGGACAGCCTACCGATTGGCAACAACTGGGCCTACAGGATGCCACGATCAGTAATATCCAAATTGGGTTGTCCGGTGGTAAAAAAGAAGTAAAATATTTCCTCACCGGAAATGCCCAAACGGACAACGGAGCCATGCGTTACAGCAAAAACGACAAGATGTCTATCCGCTCCAAAGTAAATACCATACTCAGTCCCAAAGTCAAACTCAATTTCAACATCAACCCCTCCTATTCCAGCACGACTAGACCCGGGGTCAACTATACCGACTACTACCGGTGGTTCTCCTACGTACCGGCATACCACACCGAGTTTTCGGCTGCATTTGTCAACCAGAACCCACAATGGGCTGACATAAAAGCCGGTGACTACGCACAGGCAAGACATTTTAACGGTATAAGCTACTCTGGCTATATGCCGGACGGACAGCTATGGACCAGCACAGGCACAATTGATCCTTGGAATACGACCAATAACACACCGCTATCCATCGCCAATAGAACGGACAACACTCGGCTAAACTATCGCGTACTCGGTAGCATGGACCTGGACTATGAGATCATCAAAAATCTGATATTCAAGACCTCTATCGGCGGATATTACAACATCACGCAAAACCGGACGTTTGTACAAAGTGATGCCAGACAGGATGGAGCCGTCAACCAAGCAACCCTCTTTAACAGGCATTACAAAGACATCCTTTGGGAAAATACCCTCAACTATACCAAAAAAATCCGTCAGCACAATTTTACCGGTTTGCTAGGTTTCACCACACAGCAGACCTGGATTGACGATGACAATATGGTGGGCAGGGATTTTCCTACCGAAGACTTCAAAACCTTGAACCAAGCGGGTCAGATCGATCAAGAACTGACCTATACGCTGAAAGATCAAATCGGCTTGCTATCCTACCTGGGGCGGATCACTTACGATTTTGACAACAAGTACATGCTCGCTGTATCTTATCGTGTTGATGGAAGCTCTTACTTTTACAAAGGACAGAAATACGGCAGTTTTCCATCGATATCCGCCGGATGGATGTTGTCGGACGAAAGTTTTATGAAAGGTATTTCCTGGCTGAACTCTCTAAAAATCCGCTCCAGCTATGGTGCTACCGGAAACAACAGGATCAACAGCTTTGCCTTCCAAGATCTGATGTATCCGGCAAACTATTCTTTTGGTACGGGTACGGGCAATGTCAATCTGGGGCTTTCACCCAACGGCGAATTGCTGGCAAACCCAAGTATCACTTGGGAACGTACCTTTGAGTCCAATACAGGTATAGATGCTGCTTTTCTGCGCAACCGCATCAACCTCACCGTAGAGTACTACAGTTCCAAAACAGACCGCTTACTTTATAATCAAGCCACGATGGCATTCAGTGGCTCCAACGAATACATCAATAATGCCGGAAGAGTCAAAAACAAAGGAGTAGAAGTGGAATTGACAACAAAAAACATCCACAATACCAACTTTGAATGGACGACCAACCTCAACATCAGTCATAACCGCAATACGTTGACCGAATTGGGAGGTGAACCGTTCCAGTACAGCTTTGGCGAACGCAACGAGGTGTACGCGGCAAATATCGGACAACCTTCAATACAGTTTTTCGGATACAAAACCGATGGCGTATGGCTATCGCAGGCACAGATAGACGAAGCTGTGGACAATGGTCTCACCACCAATCTCAGCAACTACCTTGTCCCCGGAGGTCTGAAGATCGTCGACGTGGACAACAATAATATCATCGACCAAAATGACCGTACCATCATTGGCAACCCATTTCCGGACTTCACCTGGGGTATTACCAATACGATGAAATACAAAAACTTCGACCTAAGTTTTCTATTGCAAGGAGCAAAAGGAGGCCAACTGATCAATGGAGATCACAACTATAACGAATCCAAACGCTTCAATCGGGCAATCGTAGAAAACAGATGGTTGAGCGAAATGCATCCGGGCGACGGCAAAACACCTTACCTCACCAACGGAATCAATTGGATGCTGACCGATTACGTGGTCGAAGATGCTTCGTATGCATCCCTCCGCTCGGTGATTTTGGGCTATACATTCAAACAAAAAGCGCTCAGCAAGATCGGCGTCAAGGCCCTCCGTCTTTATGCCTCCGGTGAAAACCTGCTCTATTTTATGGGCAAGGGATATAGAGGCATCAATCCAGAAGCCCGTACCATTTCGGGAGATTACAACAATCCTTTGATAAGCGGCTATCAACGAGGAGCATTCCCCTTGATGCGTACGTATATGTTTGGATTAGACTTTAATTTTTAAATCATATTGCCATGAAAAGAATATTCTTTATCAGCATATTGTTTATGTCGCTCACTTCTTGCGAGAGGATCATCGACATCGACCCTATTTCCAATGTTGGTGCAGGAGCCTTCTACCGAAACTACAAAGAAGCCAATACGGCCCTTACAGGTTGTTACCAAGGAATGCACGCACCTTTACACAATGAATGGATGATGACCGAACTACGGTCGGATCTGTCCTTACAGGGGGTGCCCAATACAAGTGCCGTCCCTCGACTGGAACAAAACGAGCTCGACATGTTTACGCTAAATGCAGACCACAACGAGGTGTATACCTATTGGATCAACACATACCGTAATATCCGTGCCATCAACTACCTGCTCACCAATCTGGGTGTGTACTACCGCGATGGCAATCATCAGATCAATAGGAATACCAATATGACCGAGAGCGAATGGAAGCAAGTCGTCGGAGAAGCATTGTTCCTACGCGCTTACCATTATTTCAATATGGTCCGGCTATTTGGCAACATCTTTATGGTGACTGAGCCCGTAGATCCCAATACGGCCAAGGCCAAGAACTACAATACACTCGAGGACGTCTATTCCTTGATCAGCCAAGATCTGACTGCCGCCGCACAGTACCTCCCAGCAACGCAATACCAGAACCAAAATCAAAATGATCTTGGTCGGGCAACGCATTGGGCCGCAAGAGCATTGCTCGCCAAGGTGTACCTGACTTTGGGAAAGAAAGCTGAAGCATTGAATGAACTGAATGAGATCATAAACACTAGTGGACACCGCCTATTGGACAGTTACAGTGATGTGTTCTCCATAGGCAACGAGATGAGTGCCGAGATCATTTTTGCCGTGCGGTACAAAGCAGGTGGGTTTGGGCTGGGTTCGCCCTTTGCCAATCTTTTTGCACCGACAGGCTCAGGTTCTGCTGTGGTCAACAACGATGGCGATGGATTCAATTTTCCGACCAACCACGCCATGAGCATGTATTCGATCGCCCATAGCACAGACAAGGATCAACGCTATGCCAATAACCTCGCGATATACAGCCCGACAAAACCTTATGTCAGAAAATACCTGTCGGCAGTCATGACAAGGTACGATGCCGAAAACGACTTTCCCGTCCTCCGCTATGCCGATGTATTACTCATGAAAGCAGAAGCCCAAGGCTTTGACGGTGCTGACGGTGAATCTGTCCGGATCATCAACCAGATCCGAGAACGTGCAGGAGCAGTAGATTACGATGGGACCTCGGCTTTCTCTTCCCGTTTTTTCAAATATCCTTTAGCAGGAAACAACAGTATCACGGATGAAAACAGCTTTATAGATGCCCTATTGAACGAAAGAAAACTGGAATTGGCCTTTGAAAACCAACGTTTCTTCGATCTGGTACGGTTCGGCAAAGCCATCACCGTGCTCCAGCAGCATTTTGCCGATGAATATGAAGCACATTACGGTCTCATAAAACCCGAGATACCTCTACCGGATCTACAAGCCAAAGTGACGAATGACCGGTTACTGCTCCCTATACCATTGAGAGAGATCACCACAAACAATCAATTGGAACTGGAACAAAATCCCGGATATTAAACCATCATTATCATGAAAACATTATTTAATATCTTACTCGTATTCGGCTTCATGTATAGCATGAATGCCTGTAGCAAATCACCGGATGATCTGATTGCTAACGATAAAGGTGCAGCCGACGTCGTCGAAACAAAAAGCTATACCTACAATATAGCCACCAAACAATTAAGTCCGGATGCCAATATCCAAGCAAAGATCACGGCACAAAAAGACATCAGTTGGATATACACTTATCTGATCCGTGAGGGCAAAGCCGATTCTTTATTAAGCATCCTGTACACTAAAGATCTGGACGACAAGCGCAATCTCGATTTCGCCATAGAGGGTACAAAATTCGCCAATATCCCTATGGAAAATGTGTCGGGTCTCAAGTTGATGATCAAACGTGCAGACAATAGTTCAGACCAAGCCTTTATCAGCATACAGAGCTTTACCCCGCCTACACCGAAATGGGAAAACGTACCTTCTTCTTTGGAGCCGGACGAGAACGACATCGTACACGTGACCGCTACGGCATTGTCCCAAAACGGCATTACCAAAATAGAACTGTATGATGATTATCAAGGCACATTCGTCAAAGTACATGAGGTCACGGTCAACAATGATCAACAATATAGCTTTGTGTACGACTACACGTATCGGCCGAACACGGCCAATCTCAAACTGGTACTGTACGATGGATACGACTTGCAAACAGAAGCTGTGATCAGCATACCTGTATTGCCGTACGACATATACAAAGATGTAACCATGAGTGCACAAGGTACCACTACTGTCACATTCGACAACAGTGCGATTATACTACCTACTTATCAATTGATAGGCCCGTGCAATTTTGCAAACTACGAGACAAGTATCTCTTTCTTTTTCTATAATACAAGTAATGGGCCTACCTTCTATGCGCCGACGAATTCGGGTGGTGTAATCGGTAATTATCGGTGCAACGGTGCACAATATGCACCCACTATTCCGGTTACCGGTTGGACAGCGACACTCTTTAGGGTGTTGGATCCGACGAATTCGACACAGAGTGCTATTTATGATGCTTACAACACGAACAATATCCCTAGTTTGGATGATGGTTTTTTTACTGGCATAAGTCTTCCCAGTTCAGGTGCACCACGTCTTGGAACAAGTTCCGGTCAGTTCAATGTCGAAACGGCCTACCTGATATGGGCTAGAATACCTAACCCGGACAAAACCATCAACGTATTATTGCGTATTAAGAACGTGAATTCGAATGGCAATCAGTCTACCGTAACATTTGATTTGCTGGTGCCGAAGGATTAGATTTAAGAAGGCACACGTGTGCTTAGATTCCTTCCTGTCCGTAGACTTCCGCAAGATGTCTACGGACTTTAAAAAGGCCGAAATAACTTTTAAAAAGCACAGTATGAAAAATATTATATGCAGCTTACTTTTCATCCTCCCCGTACTCTTATGGGGCAAGGAGATAGCTGTCACCACACCACAAGAACTGGAAAAAGCTGTGAAGAATGCCGCTCCCGGAGACAAGATCATCATCGACAACACATCGCCCTGGAAAGACGTGAAGCTCAAAGTCTCCGGCAAAGGAAACAAAGAACATCCTATACTGATCACGACCGCAGATAACCAAGCCCTGTTTATAGAAGGAATATCTTCCCTTTCCATCGGTGGCGAATATCTACACATCCGGAATTTCTATTTCCGGCGCGGACAGGCTCCCGACAAGTATCTTATCCGGTTCCGGACAAGCCAGGACAACCTTGCCAACCACTGTACTATAGAAAATTTTGTCATCGACCATTACAACAAACCCCATCGATTTGACAACGATAATTGGGTGGTTCTCTATGGCAAACATAATACGGTGACCAAGTGTACATTTGACGGAAAGATCAATTCCGGCCCCATGCTTATCGTAGAGATAGAGGATGAAAAAAGCCAACAAAATTTTCATACCATCCGGCACAACCATTTCAAGAACAGGTATCGATTGGGTTCCAATGGAGGTGAAACCATGCGCTTTGGTGTGTCCCGATACTCGATCTACGATTCGAATACGCAACTGATAGACAACTATTTTGAGCACTGCTCGGGAGAAACCGAGATCGTCTCCATCAAATCCGGCAGCAATTATATCGCCCGCAATGTTTTCTGGGAGTGCGAAGGATCCATTGTACTGCGCCACGGTGACCACAATGTCGTCGATGGAAACCTCTTTGACGGTAATTTCAAAAAAGAAACAGGAGGAATCCGCATCGTCAACTCTGGCCATACCATCAAAAACAATACCTTAAAAAACCTACGGGGAAAAGGGTTCAGAGCACCACTCGCCATTATGAACGGTGTCCCCAATTCGTTGATCAATCGTTATATGCCCGTCAAGGACGTAGAGATCTTTGACAATACCTTTGTGGATTCCGAGATCCTGGTCTTTGGTGCAGGAAATGACAACGAACGTTCTGTGGCACCTCAAAACATTATTTTCCGCGACAATTCCTTTGTTCATTACCCTAAAGAATGGTATATCAATACCAACGACGGTGGGATTATATTCCAGAATAACAAATTTACCGATCAATACACAAACAAAGCCATGCCGTCTGATCGTTTTGGCAGTTCTCTGGCTGTACGGAAACAAGTAGACGGATCGATAAAGCCAGTGAAACATCTGGTGACCGATGCCGCACACCTACAACAATATCTTGACGACGCTCATGCCAATGATACGCTCCTACTACAACTGAATCATACGCATATCAGCTTGAAAGAACCCCTAAAAATCAACAAGCCTATCGCCCTGATAGCAACCCAACCTTATACCTTTGTCAGCAATTCCTTCAAATCTATGCCTGCTTTTATCCTCATCACCAACGGCGGATCCTTGCATATCGCAAACTTCCACTTCCTCGGCACATTTGAGAGCTATGGCAATGTAGGTGCAGGCATCAGTACAGACAAAGCGGGCGTATTGCAAAGTTATCAACTGACTGTCAAGAACTGTACATTTACCGATTTCAACGAAAGTTCCTTTGCTGGTATTAAGGCTGAAAAATCCTCCTTTGCCGATTCACTCATCGTCAAAAACTGCTTTTTCTACAATATTTCCGGAACAGGCATAGCCTTCAATGCTGAAAAAGAGGATAAAGGTATCTATAATGTAGAAAATGCACTTATTCAAGATTGCATTTTTTCCAATATCCTAGGTAGCGCTATTGATATTTACCGTGGCGGCAACGACGAAAGCACGACCGGCCCATTCGTGGAGATCTATCATTGCACCTTCAACGAAGTAGACAACAAAGAACAAGGTGCCGCTATACGATTGATCGGTCCACAGTTTATCCGTTTTGCCTACAACAATATCTATCAATCTGGGCAGGGAGGCAGGAGCATAGAATGTCGCGAGTTTAGATACCATGATATCAAGATCGAGAACTCCAACTTCTATGAGACCGGAAAGATCGACACGTTCTATCCGCACAACATCGGTAAAAATACAGCTCTTTTACCCGCATTGATTCCTTATTCCAAATTGAATAAAAAACTACCCCAATCTTTTAACAAAAATAAAACCATAGGAAGCCATGAACTTTTATAAACTCACTTTCACACTACTATTCGCGGTCTTGCTCTACAGCAATTGTTCTGCCAAAAAGGTTATTCCCCAGCCAGATACTACACCAAGGACCGAAGTAAAAAATGTAGAGGAACTCCATGCCTTAAAACTTCGTCCGGGCGATACAGTCTACCTCATAGGGAATGTATGGGAAAACAGTAAAATCACACTGAAAGGTGCGGGCACAGCACAGCAACCCATCGTGATCCGTATAGCCGATCCAAAAAAAACAAGCTTTTCCAAAAATTCTAACCTAACTATCGACGGAACATATATCGTCGCCGATGGCTTTATCTTCAAAAACGGTTTTTCGGACGGTCGGGATGTCATTACTTTTTCGAAAAGATCTTCCTATTGTACCTTGACAAATTCGGCCATATTGGACTACAATCCCCAAGACAAAGACCTGGATTACAAATGGGTCTCTTTACATGGTTCGCACAATACCGTGGAGAATTGTGAATTTACGGGAAAAACACATTCAGGTACGACACTCGTCGTATGGCTGAATGAAACCCCCAACCACCACAACATTATCAAAAACTATTTTGGCCCTCGTCCGGAATTGGGAAAAAATGGAGGCGAAACGATACGCATCGGTACTAGCCAATGGTCCATGCATACCTCCAGTACACTTGTCAAAAACAATATTTTTGATAGTTGTGACGGTGAAATGGAGATCATTTCGGTCAAATCCTGCCACAACATCGTCGAAGACAACCTCTTTTTCGAATGTGATGGCACACTCACACTCCGTCACGGCAACGACAACATCATCCGCAACAATTTTTTTATTGGCAATGATAAAGCTAATACCGGTGGGATACGTATCATTGGCGAGAGGCAACTTGTAGAAAACAATTATTTGCACAAACTAAAAGGTAAATCACTGCGTTCCGCCTTGTCTCTCATGAACGCAGTAGAGAATCCTGAATTGCACGAATATTTTCAGGTGCAGGATGCCCAAGTCATAAACAATATCGTGGTAGAATGTACCGAAGGGCTTGTCATCGGTGCAGGAGCCAATATGACCCGTACCGTTGTCCCCAAGAATCCTACTATAAAGAACAATATTCTCCAGAGTGTTGCTACAGTCATCAAGTACGAAGCCGAACCAATAGGCCTAAGCATACATGACAACAAAACAAATGCCTCTAAAGTAGAAAATGGATTTGTGAAGCTCGAAAAGATATTAAAGGCAAATAAAAATGGGCTTTATACCGATCGACCTGCCTTTTGGTTGGAGAAAGAAATGAAAATCGGACCCGATTGGAAAAATTTAGAACAAAAGAGGTTTATGGTAAGATAGCACACGTGCCGCGTGTGCTTATGAAGGGTAGGCACAGGCGGCAAGCTTATTCATTTGCCAAATGCTTAGCAGGCAATGATCGCTGTAAAATCATACTCAGCACGACAACCAATACGCAGCCGATAAGGTTGAGCCACAGGAAAGCAACGACATCTAAGGTCCATATCCAGACCACCAGGATTTCAGAAAGCACAGCTCCCCAAAAAACGGCCCTTCCCTTTACATGTCTGACATAAAATGCAACGAGGAATATACCCAATATCGTCCCGTAGAACAAAGATCCCAAAATATTGACCGCCTCCAAAAGATTACCTAATTTATTGGCGTATAGCGCGATCACAATGGTAAATATCCCCCATCCCAAGGTACAGATCCTTGAGGCAAGCAAGTAGTTTTTTTCAGACGCCTGTTTGTTGACGAATCGCTTGTATATATCAATGACGGTTGTAGAGGCCAGCGAATTGATCGCACTAGCAGTTGCTCCCATCGATGCCAACATGATGATCGCCACCAACAAACCGATAAAACCAATCGGAAAAGTGGATGTCACAAAGGATAGAAAAATGTAGTTGTTGTCGTTGGTATCTGCCTCCGGATTGTTTTCCTTGATCAATGCAATGACTTCGCCACGCAGCCCATTCGCCTGTTCGTTCAATCGGGCAAGCTGCTCGCGGTCTCGATCTATTCGGTGTTGGTCTTTGACAGCAAGGCTATTCGTGAGGTCGTTTATAACGACTTGCTTTTCATTGCTAAGCGCTGTCTGTTTTTGAAGAATCTGTTGATAAGCCTCATTGTATCCACTTTGCTCCAATTTTTGGGTCTCCACTGGATTGAAGAACAAAGGAGGAGTATGATATTGGTAATACGCAAAAACCAGAATACCAATCAGCAATATGCAAAATTGCATAGGCACCTTCAACAATCCATTCATCAACAATCCAATACGACTATCGCGAATAGAGGAACCCGTTAAGTATCGCCCTACCTGGCTTTGATCTGTTCCGAAATAGGACAACTGCAAAAAAAATCCCCCGATCAACCCTGTCCAAACCGTGTACTGATTGTTGAGATCCAATGTAAAATCAATTGCATTCGTTTTTCCCGACTTTCCGGCAATATGCAGCGCCTCCTGAAAACCGATATTGTCCGGCAACAAATGGATGACCATAACTCCCGCGGCCAACAGTCCCCCAAAGATAATCCCCATTTGCAACAATTGTGTATACGACACAGCCTTGGTACCGCCATAGGCGGTATAGAGCACCACGAGACTTCCGATGGCCAGCGTCGTATAGGTCACATCAATATGCAGGATAGTCGACAGGATAATAGAAGGCGCAAAGATCGTGATACCCGTAGAGATACCACGCTGTACCAAGAACAGGAAAGCCGTCAGTGCACGCGTTTTCACATCAAAACGTTTTTCCAAGAACTCATAAGCCGTGAACACCCTGAGTCTATGGAAAATAGGGATAAACGTAATACAAAGCACAATCATCGCAAGGGGGAGTCCAAAATAAAATTGGACAAAGCTCATTCCCGAAGAATATGCCAATCCCGGAGCCGACAAAAAGGTAATCGCACTGGCCTGCGTAGCCATCACAGAAAGACCGACAGTATACCAAGGCAAAGAACGGTTACCAAGGAGATAACCATCTATATTACGGATATTTTTACTCTTGTACAATCCATAGAGGACGATACAGAGCAATGTTGCAAAGAGTACTATCCAATCAATAGTACTCATGAAGAATAATAAAGCGTGAACAGATACATGAGAAGGATGCACACCAGTAGCCACACCACAACCCATATATAGAATTGTCGCCAGCTACGGATAAATGGGGGCAAACCTTTGTTATCTATCATGCGTTTTTTGAGGTAGTAAGAAGGCATTGAAGAATACGGCAAATAATGCACCACCGATCAGGCCTCCGATGATACTAAGGAAAGAACCACAGACTGCAAAAGCGATCAACGCTCCCAAGACTGTGCCTATTAATAAGATTAAACCTTTTACGTTCAAGGGTTGAGTGTCGTTTACTTGATTTTCCATGTGATAAGATATATTTTTACTTCTCTATTGTGAGCAAATTTACAAATAATCTATAAGCTCCGGGTATTCCGGCAGGCAATTGTCTGAAAAACGACAGCGATGTGTAGACAAATTTGCCTTTACCATACTTTGTGATCAGCAAAGAACCACTGCTTGTCGCCTCGTCCTTATCGTGCATACGTATCGGAGTTCTGTATTTCGTATCTATGTTTGTCGCAAAATATAGCCCCCTCTCCTGTACCCAATCATCAAAATCTGCCGATGTGATTTTGTTCGGATAGCTAAATACAGGATCGTTCTGATCAAAATCAACTTTGGCATCTTCCTCCGTCACACGGTCTCGTGAGAGCTGAAAAGGATAAGGTCCCAAATGTGCTGTCTGTAGTCTTGTATTGACATTATACTGCATCAATACGACACCACCTTGTTCCACATATTTCAATAGTTGAGCAAGGGAGGCTCCACTCCGCTCGCTGACATTAAAATAGCGAACACCTACTACAACAGCATCAAACTGTTTGAGATATCCTGCTTCAATCTGATTATTGCTCAACGTACTTACTTCAATACCGATATTATTTAGGGATTGCGGGATCAAATCTCCCGCACCGTTGATATAGCCCACTCTCTTGATAGGGTTGACCAAGTCTACATACTGTAGCTGTACTCCGGCCGACGGAAATCCTGTAAGTACGGGTATATGGTCATAGCTTATCGTTTTGACAGACTTCAAAAGCTCATTATTCCGCGAGAACGTCAGTTGCCCTCTTTCCGGTTTTTGTCCATTTGGCCTGATAGACAAATGTTTCGTTAGGATGTTGCTCTCCGAAAAATCAAGTTCAACAATTTGGTCACTGGCTAGCCAGCCTGTTGGATGGTCTATTTTTACACTGTACTTTTTTTCCTTTGGATCGTTATTTGTAAAGCTGACTTCAACTTGCTTTTCTTCATTATCGGTAAAAAGAATACTGCTTTCTTTACAAGTGACAGTAAGCTGTGGTACAACGGCCAAATCTTGATGGATCTCACCCCTTACCGGATCCACTGACTTAAACTGTATATCCCGATTGAGCAGGAGCGTATCGTTCCCTACCTTTAACGCTATCTGCAGGCGTGGTTTTTCTTTGTTTATCGGATAGCCACAGTCCTCCAAATCAATAGTATAGTTTCCACCGGAAAAGGAGTTAATAAGCCAATAAGGCTGCGTCGTTTTATTCCATGTACTCGTTATCTCGCCTCTCCAAAGTTTATTTTCGGACAAAAAAACTCGCTGAGGAAGACCATTCACAAGCAGTATTTCCACCGTATTATTCGGATTTCGTACGATTGCCTCTATATGCACCGGAAACTGATGGGCAATGGCCACTTGGGGTTGATTCACAGTAGCCTCTATCCATAGTCCTGCACACGCCACTATCAAATCCTCCACTTCCTTATTTTTTTGTGCTCTCCAATACTCGTCTGGAATCCTTTGGATCTCTGTACGCAAAGCAAATAGATCCGAAACAATTCTTCCCGGATGATTCGCGTCAAACTCTTGATTGACCTTTTGGACAAGCGCTTGGACTTTATCCGTCCCGGCAATTCTATTCCAAGATGTATTGACATCATCCATCAACGTTGATCTGGCTTCCTTGCCTGCCACATGCTCGAAGTATTCGATCTGCTGACCTCGTGTGGATGCCGCACCAAAACCTTGCGACTTGTGCTGTGATCGGCTGTGTGCTGCAATTTCCCCATACGACTGTCCCAATAAGGGATTATACGCACCGATATCTATTTTGAGTTGATCGTCAGAAGTATTGTTCATTCCTCCAAAATTGGCTGTATTCCAGACCAGACGGGTTGCCTTCCAAGGCTGTACCTCTTGCAGTTGTTCGGGAAATTTATTCGGATCGGCTGCCGCCAAAAAAGCCTCATGGGCCAAGATCGCCGAAGCCTGGTGATGACCATGACCACCCCTCTTATCCGGAGGGAAGCGGGTAATGATCACATCGGGCCGGAATTTACGGATGATGTACACAGACTCGGCGAGTACTTTCTCCTTGTCCCAAAACGTAAACGTCTCTTGATGTGTCTTCGAAAACCCAAAGTCGTACGCCGAAGAGAAAAACTGCTCGCCTTTATCGATTCGTCTGGCGGCCAGCAATTCATGCGTACGTATCAACCCCAGATTCACACCCAGATCCGTACCGATAAGGTTCTGTCCCCCTTCACCCCTCGTCAAGGACAGATAACCTGTCCTGTATTTTTTCTCTTGTGCCAACCAAGCTATCAGTCGGGTATTCTCATCGTCTGGGTGTGCCGCAAAATACAAGACCGTGCCCAATGTGTTTAGCTTGTCGAGATGCACCTTGATATCCCCGGCATCCCATTGCTGTTGCTGACCCGACAGATCCTTGATAGATAGGCAAATAATAAAAAGAAGAAACAGATATAGCTTTGACATACCTTAAAAATACACAAATAGGTGGATTGCGCAAAAATCAACACAAAAAAAAGAGCCGTCACAAGCAACAGCTCTTCTTCCAACAATTAAAAATCTTTTGAGTCTTAAAGCAGTGCACAATCAATATGGCAAAGCAGGAATGCCATGAGCATTTTTTACAACCTAACAACCCATGAGTAAAGTTAAAATAAAAAGGTAGAATCGTGAAGGGTTTATAAAAAAAGATTTCCACAAACATCGGATTGTTAACAATCCGATGTTTGTGGAAATACTTTGCCTTGACAATATAAGTTTTATTATCCTTTATCTATAGAACCCAAAACACGTTTCATAAAAACATTCAGCGCCTCTTTTTTGGGTGTCCCCTCCTTGATGAGTTTATCCACCTCAATGGCTCCATACATATTGGATATAAGCTCACCGATTACATCCAGCTCTTCGTCTTTGAGGGAAGGTACTTCGGTCAAGGCCTCCAATGTCTCGATAGCTTCCAGAACAAAATCGGCATCATTCTGCTCGATAAAGTCCGTAAGATGCTTAATTATGGGTAACTTCATTCAATAAATCGACTAATCCTTCTATTTTGTTTGTTTGAACCTGATTGACCAGCTCTCCATTTTTAAAGGCGGCAAAAGTAGGCAAATTGTTCACATTGGCAAGCTTTCTTGATTCCGGAAATTTCTCCGCATCCACAATTACAAATTTGACATTCTCATTTTCGCCAGCCAATTTTTTGAATTTAGGTTTCATGATACGGCAATTGCCACACCATGAAGCTGCATATTGAACCATGACGGTTTCGTTTTCAGCAACCAATTTCTGTAATGTATCGTTTTCTAATTCTTGTAGCATGATTCTTAGTTTAAGATTCTTTTAGTTTAGGGTTTAAGGTACTACACTATTGAACCTAAACCCTAAACTTGAAAACTAATTAATTCATTGATAGGTAAGAAGCAACACCCTCACGCGTAGCGTTCATAGCTTCTTTACCTTCTTCCCAGTTAGCCGGGCACACTTCACCATGTTTCTGAACGTGTGTGTACGCATCGATCAAACGCAAATATTCTTTAACGTTACGGCCAAGCGGCATATCATTGACAGATTCGTGGAATACTTTACCGGTCTCATCGATCAAATAAGTAGCACGGTAAGAAACAGCCGAACCTTCTACCAATGTACCATATTCAGGATGCTCTACCTCTTTCATTTCTAAAATACCCAATACACTAGAAAGATTACGGTTTGTATCTGCAATGATAGGATATTCTACACCTTCGATACCACCATTGTCTTTTGCAGTATTCAACCAAGCAAAGTGTACTTCGTTTGAATCGCACGAAGCGCCGATCACAATCGTGTTGCGCGCAGCAAATTCAGCAGCAGCTTCCTGGAATGCATGCAATTCTGTTGGGCACACAAAAGTGAAATCTTTTGGATACCAGAACAAAAGGACTTTTTTATTTTCTTGTCTTGCTTTTTCAAAAATGTTGATAGAGATGTAATCGCCTAGATAATCGATAGCATCAACTGTAATGTTTGGAAAATTTTTACCTGTAAAGCTCATAATAATTTTTTCTTTTTGTTTGCCACAAAGATAGCTCATTTCTAGCTCGGGAAACAATCAAAAAAGTTGATAACATATTGAGAAAATCTATTAAAATCTGATTATAATCATAAATATCTCTTATAGATAAATGTAAAAAAAATAATTACTTTTGTTCAGTTCCAAATAGGTGTATTTTCTATGTTACGACCACTAAAAAGCACCTGATTTGTCGAATGGCCCTGTAGTTCAACGGATAGAATAGATGTTTCCTAAACATTTGATAGCAGTTCGATTCTGCTCGGGGCTACCATACCGGAAAGGTGAAAAAAATCTTCACTTTTCCGGTTTTTTATTTGGTGTAAGTTGCTGTTTATCAAATAGATGTAATTAGCAACGCTGTTCAGCCGGGGAGTTCGATATTGCGAACCATCAAAAGTGATTTTTTCCGGAAATATCGAACTTATTATCGTACGCCTGTCCGTAACCGTTCCCTTGTCAAACATAACGTCTATATTGGTCAGTGTCTGGATAGCCTTATCGAGCGACTTTTCTATACTGCCCACAGATACCGTGTTTGATTTCTCGGCAAGCTGTCCCTCCAGCTTGGCCAGCCTGTCTTCGCACTCTTTCTTGATCTCTTTGTAATCGCCCACATCAATCGCTTCACTTTATTTATTATTTACCGTACTTGTCATTTCCGCATGTTCAAAGGAGGAGGGATATGGCTCTTTTAATCTCAAAGATGGGCAAGAGGTAGAACTACTGGTAAGTCACCGCTATGGAGCGGTCGGTGATATTCCTTTACTATTGCCACAAAATGAATCTCCACAACTACCACTTTCTGGATTTGACGATAGGGAAGCTGGCTATACTTATAGAGTGAAAGCGAAGATGGTTGCTTACAAAGGCCCCCAAATGATGGACGGAGGCCCCATGAGCCATCTTAAGTTTATCAAAGTTATCAGCAAAGAGAAATATGAGGGTAACGAACCTTTTGAATTATCCATTGTGCGGTCGATTGTGCCTGGGCCGGACTTAATATGGCTTCAAAAAGAAGAAGACAGCTACCTGTATCTTCTCGACACCGGAGCCAAGATGAAACTCACCTACACGGATGAAGAGGTAGGAGAACGGTTAGCTGAAATTTGGGAATACAATCAGGCGAATTTTCGATATGATAACTCACCGACAGTGTTGGAATCCAAGTGGAAATCCATTCGTGTGACTGTCACCCACGACCCCGAAAATTTTGGAAAGGCTTATTTAGTGTCACATGTTGAGCTTACCGAATAGACTATAGTTCAGTTTAAACCATTTAAACTTTACCGTTCGGCTTACCATTGTTCCATCCCGTTGAATATGCGGTAAGCCGAACATACATAAAAAGGAACTTTCGCACAGAATCCATGAAGAAAAAGAAGATGGCTATGGTTGTAGGCCAAGTAAAGATAGACGAGGAAGACCATGGAAAAAATCATTACACAACGAGAATTAATATCCAAATACTAGTGATGCGTTAAGTTTTTAAAATTCATTGTAAAGCATTGTATATAAATATATTATAGTCGTTCTTTGATTTTTTGATTTGAATTGACCTGTAGATTTGCCGCCTTAAAATGCGGCTATGAATTCAGGGAAGTATGTTTTTGCCCAGCTTCTGCAATTTGTTGACAGGTACGAGTTCGACAAATGCGTGGCGAAGTACGATGGTGATTTCCGGACAAGGGGTTTCAACTGTTGGAACCAGTTCATCCAGTTGTTTTTCGGCCAGCTTACCTCGCGCAATTCGCTCCGGGATATCTGCGTATGCTTGAAAGCGCATAAGAATAAGCTGTATCACCTCGGGATCCGGAAATATGTCAACCAATCGACACTGTCAAGGGCGAACGAAGGGCGTGACCAGCGGATTTTCTCGGATTTCGGGAACTACCTGATCAGTAAAGTAAGGCCCATGTACAGCGAGCAGGGCATTTTGGGGGTGGATATTTCAAACGAGATGTTTGCGTTGGATTCCACGACCATATCGCTCAGCCTGAAACTATTCGGATGGGCACCCGGCAAATACTCACGCGGAGCGGTCAAAGTACACACCCTATTGGATCTCAGGGGAAGTATTCCGGCATTTATCCTAATCACCGATGGGAAATACCATGACAGCAACTCGCTGGACATCCTGATCCCCATCCCAGAGGCGATATATGTAATGGATAAAGCTTACGTTGATTTCGCAGCTTTGCACAATATCGATGTTTGCGGCGCATACTTTATCACCAGGGCCAAATCTTCCATGGATTTCTCCGTTGTTGAAAATAATCCCAATATCGATCCACGGACAGGGCTGCTTGCCGACCGTACCATCATACTGAACGGGTACAAGTCCAAAAAGCTGTATCCCGGCCAATTAAGGCTGGTGGAATACTACGACAGTGACAAAGAAGTCGAACTGGCATTCCTTACCAACAACTTCGAGGTATCCGCTCTTGAAGTAGCTCGGCTTTACCGCCACAGGTGGCAGATTGAAGTGTTCTTCAAATGGATAAAGCAGAACCTGGTCATAAAATCCTTATGGGGGCATTCTGAAAATGCGGTCAACACCCATGTCTGGATAGCCATTTGTACCTATCTTATCGTAGCCATGGTCAAGCATAACCTGAAAAGCACGCTCTCCATTTACGAAATCATGCAGATCCTCGGAATCTCGGCGTTTGATAAAACACCGCTAAAGGATCTAATCGCTCAGGATCAAAAAAATCAAAGTGTCAAAGAACAAAAATTGTTAAACTTATTTGATGCAAAAAGTTAACGCATCAGTACTAATATCCAAATAAAGTCCGTATACCAAAAGACGTATCCTAAACCGTACTGCATGGCATCCCACCGAACAAAGGTGAAATAGTGACCAATCCCCCTTTGAATCCCCCCGAACATTGCTCCATACAAATACGTTTGATATGGCGCAGATACTCACAAGCTATTCGGACAGGGAGTTTAAGGAAATCCTATCCGAGCATGTAAAGGAGGCCGTTAGAGAGGCACTCCACGGGGAAACGGCAGAAAAGCCGACCCCACCCCACAGAACATAGGTTACAGGACAAGAGCCGAGACACGGCTCATGCTCGGCGTGGCCTATTCCACCATGCACTATTGGGAAAAGGCGGGCATCCTCGTACCTCGACGCATCGGCCGAAAGGTCTATTACTCGGACGAGGCCATCCGCGATGCTCTTGCAAAGAGCGGAAAGGGGGGTAAATGATGGTATATCGAAACAATGATATGGTGATATATCCAGCTATTCCGTTAGCTACCTATCCAACCCGACAGCTAAGTAGCAACCCCGACCAAAAGCAGGTGTCCAATCGGAAAGATTTTTGGAAAGACCACGGGAAAGACACGCAATCCGCCGTCAGTTCTCCAAAGGTAGACCTTTGTCGCTCTGTAGGGAGCAAGTTTATTTTTTTGCAATGCAAAAAACCGTTTCCCCACGCTCCGCGGTGTGGGGAACGGCGGATGCTCCCGATGGTCGCAGTCCGTAAACTTGGGGAGGTTCGCCAATGAAAAAATTAGCGAAAGAAAAAGGCACGGACGGAAAAACACGCAAGCGTGGCCGTCCGAAAAAAGCCATCACACGAAGCGTTTCGCTCGTGGTACGGATAACCCCAACCGAACGTTTGGCGATTGCAGGGAAAGCGAGAAATGCAGGCATGCGGATAAGCGATTGGTTCCGGCAGTCCGCAAAGGTTGCCGTGATAAGACCGAGGCTGTCAGAAGAAGAAACAGGCTACCTGCGCACGTTGTCGGGCATGGCGAACAACTTAAACCAGCTGACCAAGCTTGCGCACAAGGGAGGGCTTGTGTCAATCATGGCGAATCTGCGCGGATTACTCAGTGAGGTGGAGCGGTTAATGGAAAGGATTGGCAGGGATGATAGCTAAGGTTATTACGGGCAAGAGTTTCGGCGGTTGCGTCCGTTACCTGTTGGAACGTGAACAGTCCTTTGTCCTGGATTCGGCAGGCGTTAGGAATTACAACATCAAGGCGATTATTGCAGACCTAAACGCACAGCGAAAGATGCGCCCACAGCTTGGCAATGCCGTAGGGCATACCGTGCTTAGCTGGAGCAACGAGGACTGGGATAAGCTTACCGTTGAGAAGATGGCGGAACATGCAAGGGAATACATGGAAAAGATGGGCATCAAGAACACGCAATACGTGACCGTGCTGCATGAGGACAAGAAACATCCGCATCTGCACATCGTATACAATCGAGTGGGCAACGATGGAAAGACAATAGGCAATTTCAACCATTGGCACAAGAGCCGAAAGGTGTGCAGGGAGATGACCGAGCGTTATGGTTACCATCTCGGCAAGGGAAAGTCAAAAGTGAACAGGCAGGCACTTCGGGGCAATGACAGATTGCGCTATGCCATACACGATGCCCTTAAATCCATCATGGCAAAAGCCACCACATGGAAGCAGGTGGAGATGAAGTTGCTACATTTGTCTGGAGACTTTTAGGGTAGAATTTTTAACTTTAAAAGTCAGTAGTTATTATGGGAAAAACACCAAGAGTATTTGATGATCAATTTAAGTGGATGGCGATTGAGTTATTCTATGTAAACAGTAACATCATCTTTTCTCAAATTCCGCGATGATACCGCCTCCAACTTCTATTTCCAATATCTTGTCGTTCAGGCGGATGATTTCAAAGGCGTTAGAAACCCCATCGGATCCAATGACAACCAGCTTTCTTCGATCCAGTGTCAGGGTGTACTGAGCTGTCATGGATAACGTGTTTTTGCACACTTCATCCAGCTCAAAATGATTGACGTTCATTACGCCTTCGGCGCTGAATTCGTAACAGGTTTTCTTTTCACAGTCGTTTGCAGGTTGCTGTACAGCACCATCAGATGTCGTTGTTTTTGTGATATACCATTTACCTACAATCAGCTCGGCATTTGTCGGTTCAGGTATGGGTTCTTTGTCTTTTCCACAAGCACCGACAACGATGAAAAAAAACACAAAAACACTGATTTTTAATATATTGCAGTAAATATTCTTCATTTCTGTAGCGTTCATTTTTAAAAAAGATAAAGTTATTAGATTTTTCACTTCAGTTATTTTTGCTGTCCTTTAAGCTATATCGGAACCGGTATTCCTCTTGCCATTCGTCAGACTGCTGCAGACTTACTTCTAAATAGCCGTCTTTATCATACGTATTTCGATATCTTATTTCCGAAACCAATTCACCGGATTTCTTGTAGACTTTCGCATTCAAAGGCTGGTTTTTAGAAACAGGGCTTTCAAAATAACCCGGGATATTGGATTCAATCATATGTTCGTATGAAAGACCGGTATCGTACTGATAAATCTCATAGCTGTCCTGGATAGGCAAGGAGGCCACTTTTTGTTCTTTTCTTTCAAGATTCCCCGTTTCTGTAAACATAAAGGTATAGACATAGCTCGCATCTTCGGAATCCTCCGTGAAGTACACGTGATCTTCAATGACATTCTTTGCCGGATATTTCCATATTCTTTTGAAATAGGAACTGCGGCCATCATCGAAGTCAGAGGTTGTCTCGTCGAGCACCTTTCGTTCCCCGTCATAGGTCAGTGCGCGAATGGCGGTATAATGGTCAAAGTTGCTCACAACTTCTTTCACCCGACCGCTTTCATTTAGGCTTATGTTGCTTTGTCGGAATTTTTCGCCATTCCGATAATAATCGATGCGATGGATGGTATATTTATCGTCGTAAAATATGTCGAGATACAATACACCGTCTTTATAGACCTTTTGCAGAAGCTTTTCGACCGGTGGGTTTGCGGAGGGGCTGTCTTTTCTACAGGAGACCATGCAGCTCCAGATTGAAAGCATCAAGAAAAGTCTAAACTGTGATCGGTTCGTCTTCATGGTGCAAATCGATTTTATTACATACCACCATCAAATGTTCCGGTAAATTGCCTCAACGTTCCGTCCTGGCTTTCAGCGGTGACGGAAAATGTCCCCTTAACCGGTCTTCCCAACGCGGGGAGGTCTTTATTTCCGATCGCTTCGATGTGAATGATTCCACGGCTTGTTTCCGCCTCCGGGGACACTTCCCATCCTTTCATACCATCCCTCGAATCTGAATAAATAAAAAGTCCTTTCAACGCTACGATATCATACCTACCGGGGCCGGTAACGTCCGGTAACGTTATAACCAGCGTTTTCATTTCGTTGTCTCCCTGACCGGAGGTATTCGCTACCACACCGACCGTATTCGTTTTTACAGTGCCCCCCTCGGGCCCGGAGATATCCTGGGTGCTGATACGGGCATGTGCCTTTCCGGCCACTTCAGACGCCGTACCCCTTACATCCATCAGTATCTCGTCACCGGCCCGAAGGGTCACCTGGACCATAACGTTTTCTTTGCTCTTTCCCTTACTGCAGGAAAAAATAAAAACAGCCATGAGTGCCCCTACTAAAAAAAATGTCGACAGTTGATTTCTTTTCTTCATGTCTTCTTAAATTTCCATCGTATCCAAAGTTGCGGATACACGCGGGCACCCCATTGTAAAAGTCCGACATTTATTTGCAGGATTATCCGTCTTCTCGGCTATGACAATGTAGTTATTGCGCCGATCAATTTCGCTGTCGTTGTATATATTCATTTGGCTGAGGAACCTGATTTTTTTCGATTGGGTTATTATTTTTCGGAATTGGCCTGGAGAGATATTACTGTGTTTCCTGAAATGCTTGATAAAATGTGATTGATCGTAAAAATCGCCGAGATACGTGAGCTCCGGCCATTGGGCCTGCTGTGTTTTGGCCAGCTTGGAAGCGATATAGGAAAACCGGATGGTTTCCGCATAGTCTTTCGGAGACATACCCAGCTGCAAATTGAACTGGCGTTCGAGGTATCGCCTGTTTACGTTCATATTCTGTACAATGCTTTCAACACATACCTTCCCCAAACGATCGATGACGTACTGAAGAAAATCGGCTGTCAACGATGGACGGTAGGTGCTTCCGGCAAGATGCACCCTAAGCCAATGTTCGACCCATGCGATTTTGGCGTGTGCACTGGTCAACTGTGCCAGTTTCTCACACATCCACGATGAATCAGAGAACCCGTAGTCAGCCAGATCGATCACGTCGTTCTTTAATTCATTTAGGTTGCCGCCTAGGAGTTTAAATAATCCCAATGGCTTAAAAACAATGATGAAGGTGAACGTAGGCTCTTTCCACCAGTTGCGGCATGGCTTGGTATGTGGTCCGAGTATGGAAACGCTACGAATTGTCCGTTGTTTTTGGAGACCGGTAACGCACTTGAAAGACGCTCCATAGGAAAACACGAGGGCAGAAAGGCCGTTGGGAAGGACGGTGGATTCCTGCCAGTTCGCGTGCGTATCCGTATCTTCGGAAAGGAGGTACCAAGCAACGTATTCGCTGAGCGTGGGAGAAGGGAGATAGCATGCGTGGTTCATTTCGAGTGGCAGTTATGTCCTTCAAACTTAGGTAAAGTTACTTGGATATGAAACTAGTAACGTAGCATGATTCCGCGCCCGCCGCAAAACGGGATTGAGCAGGCGGTTCAGGTTTTCCCAGAAAAGCAATTGGAAATTGCCTTTCTTCTTTAAGAGAATCATGCGGACTTCGTTGAAATCCATAATCCATACCTGCCGTTGCGCGTACGTACTGATGACAGAGCCGAAAACCCGGTCGGCCGCCAATTGAGCATACAGATCGTCGTCCACCGGTCTGATTTCAGCTAGGTGATGCGCAATGAGTGTATCCAACGCATACATAGAAAATGCACCGTCGCCGCGCTGTAGCGGATCTCCGTCCAGCATGTTTTCGATCATGCCGGCCTGCATGTCTTCCACCTCATCCCTGAAGGGGTAGACCAACCGTTTCAATGCCGCGGTATCCCGTTTGTTCACAGCTTGTCTTAGCGCAAGAAAAAAAGATTCTGGTGATGATGCGAATTGAGCGGATGCCCCAATAGGGTATGCCGGGAGCAACACCCCTAGCAATAGTTTGGATAAGATATTACGTAATTTCATGTCAGAAAGCGTTTTTTATGCCTACGTCTTCCCACAAGACCCATACCTTGCTCTGGTTTCCGGGCATGACATAGGCCGGTACGGCCATCCCGATTTCAATCCTGTCCATATAGATGGGATCGATCAATTTTTTCTCCTGATATGTAAAGGCGTCTCCTGAATCGGGTTTGACGTCGAATAAAAATTGGTATTGATGGATGTTGTTTACAGTGGAACCGGTGCGCTCGACCGCCCGAAGGAAAGCTATGCATTTCAGTCCATTCGCCTCTATCAGTCGTTTGTCTTTTTCGGAGAGGCCTCCATCTCCAATGGTGGAGAAGATATGCCAACCAAAAAATGCTGTTCCAGCTATGAATAGCACTATAATTCGGTTCCTGTTAGCGTCCTTTTTCATTTGGCCAGATGATTCTAAGGTCTGCAAACCTGTCCAATTTCCGCAACAATGTATTGTAAAAATGCGACAAATCGGTGAAGCCTTGGAGTGAAGGCATATTTAAAATGGTTCTCAACTTCTTCTAAGATTTTATCAGAGAAGATGTACGGGAAAATGGTTAAGGTATAGAAGAAAAATGGCCGATATGGAAGCGTATTCTTTCATGTTCCTGCGGATGCAGCCGAGTGCGAATGCCCTATAGTTTTCAACGGTGTTTACAGATAGGTTCATCCTCTGGGCGTTTCGGAGTTTTGCAGAAAGTGCCGGATAGCGATACCTTTCGCAAAATATTACTTCTGCTTTCGCTCTTTTAATCTAAACCGCCAGCCTCGCCAAACGTGCCAAATCTTCTAAAAAAGAGTTCAATATCTGTTCGATAGGGGCTACTAAGCGGAATTTGCCGCCAAACCATACTGGGTTGTTCTATTAAGAGCAACCCTTTTTCTTTCATTATCAATTCGTTATGTAATAATGCAGGCGTCAGGTTAGGTGTTCGATAGCTACCGTCAAGGTAGGTCAATCCTTGGTTGAACACCGCATTTATGAGTTGATGTTTCCCTATAACGGGTAGTTGTTCATAAAGTCCTTCCAAGTTTAGCAATAGGTCCAGTTTATCGGCAAGACGATCCCATATATCTTTGGTATTCTTCTTTATTCTACTAAGTTCGGCAAGAATTTCAGCTTTCTTCTGGGTGTATTTAGGATACCATTTTTTATACGTTGATGGTTCTATTTTATCTTCAAGTAGTTTCTGTTCCAATTGATCGATTTGTCTTTCAACCTCGAGTAACTCTTTGTTTTTTGCATCGAGTCCAATCTTCCTTTTTTCGAGATTATCTTTCATTTTTTCTTTTGCGGCTTCCCGGATATAACTTATTTGTTTTTCGTTCAGACTAAGATTGCGCAAGACCTCTTTAAATTGTTCGTGGAGCTTCTGACCAGAAAGACTGACGTTTCTATGCTTAGGACAGAGATAATAGAGATAGTATTTCAACTTTCCTTTACTCCATCCCGAAGTAAGGTTATTACCACACCAGCATTTCAATATCCCTCTTAATGGCACATCCTCGGCAGGTTGCTTTCGCTTGACAGCTTTCATCTTGCCCATCATCTCCTGTACCTTCCAAAAGTCCTCTTCGGAAATAAGTGCTTGGTGCAGCCCTTTGACATACCGTTCAGGATTTTTTTCGAATGCAGGAACTTTTATCAAACCGGCGTAGACGCAATTACTCAATACGGCCTGAATAGCGCCATTTGCCTTTAATTGATACCCCAACTTCTTAACTTCGTCATTGATCAGGTAATACGGTATTCCAGCCATATACAGCTCGAATATCTTCTGGATGAGGTGCGCCTTTGTTTCGTCCACGATAATAATACCTTTGCCGCTTTCACCCCTGGCGTTTTTATAACCTAAAGGGGCCTTCTGTACAAACCGGCCTGCTGCCATCGCATTATATATCCCTCCTTTCGTACGCTTTCGGATTTTTAACAACTCCTGATTCGCCATTAGATATTTAAAGGCTCGTTGGAGAAAAACGTCCGGATCGTTGATGTCCAAATCAAGAGGCTCGTCAATTGAGAGAACCTTTATGTGAAATTTTTTCTCAAACTGCTTTATTTTCAACAGAGCCTCAGCCAGATCCCGGCTGAATCTGTCATGGTCCATAATAATCAGGTAGCGAACGCTTCCTTTATGCTTCTTGATGAAATCTTCAAGAGCCAGAAAGTCGGCCCTATCAAAAGTATCACTGCACTCGCCATTATCCCTGAAAATGTTAAGCAGTTCAAGCCCATTACGGCGACAATATTCCCGTATAGAATCTGCTTGAACATCCAGCGAGTATTTCGACTGATCTTTTGTACTTATTCTTATATATCCTATTGCATTCATTTTTCATCCATTACAAGTTCAACCAATAATTCGGCCAGTAGATCCAAGAACGGCCTTTCATTTTCCGATACCATGCCAGCGGTATGCCGAGTACCATTCTGAATTTCAGTGAGCGGTTTTCCCTTCCCACGTATACTTCCTTCCATATCTCACCTCCTTATAAATTTACGAATACGCATATTAACTTCTATCATTGGATACCCATAAAAGAGGAACCAAATCTGTAACCGCCGTTGTGGGCGGCAACGAGATGTATCTTTTGGATAATCTCTTACTGATAGTTTATGTAAGGTATTGAGACCTTTTCAGGCTTTTTAGTACTTTCATACTACCTACGAAAAAACTTAAGCCCTAGAAGCAGTTTGTTTTGCCTTACATGGTGCGTTTTGGAATAAGATTGGTGGAGATATTTACAAAGGTAGCTATCCCAACAGGATTTTACTTAGTTAGAATTTAACTATGAGGCTTTCCGGTTCCAGTAATACGCCTCGCCTGATAGCAATAGCCATATTATTCAATTTTGTCACTTTTCTTATTGCTGATCAATTTTCACCATTAATAAACTACACAGCAAATAAAACAGCATTTGTAAGGCCATATTAAAAAAAGATAGTATTTGGCAGTCGATGGCGTTGATTTTCTCTACAGTGGTGATTTCACTCGGGATTTAGCAGGCGAAGCACATTAACCTATTCTCCGAATACGGTTAATGTGCTTTGCTGCTCCTATGTTTGTATAATATAATCTAAGTGAAGAAGGGCGAGAGCAGATTTTGCTTTAAATAGCCTTACGGTATATTCAAGAAAAGAGACTGCCTCCTCTTCTTTGACCTTTTAGAATCTGAACAGAATGTAAGGAATTTGCTCATTATAATGAGTCTTATAGCCAGTATATCCAGTCAGGAGAAAAGATGAAGAAAGGTTATCACTTACCTAAACTAGATAAGATGAAGGTATTATTAAAACAGACAGTAGGAATTGATGTTGCACAGAATGAATTAGTTGTATCGCTTGGTAGAATGGATGAGCAGATTAGAATAGAAGTCTATGCCTACAAAGTATTTCCCAATACTAAAAAAGGGTTTTCAAGTCTTGTATCGTGGGTAAATAAGCAGACATCAATTAACAACAGAAGTACAGTACGTAATGGAAGCTACAGGAGTCTACCATGAATCCTTAGCCTACTATCTTTGCAATATTAAAAAACAAGTAAGTGTCGTTTTACCAAACAAGATCGGAAATTACGCCAGAACACTTGACATAAAAACTATAACTGACAAGAGTGCTTCACAAGCCATTGCGAGATTCGGTTTAGAAAGACAATTGGAAAGCTGGCAACCACCTTTCAAAATATTAAATGATTTGAGACATCTTTGTCGGGAACGTGAGCAAGTTGGTACAGGAGCGAACAATGTTAAAAAATCAACTCCATGCAGAACGTATTTCTGCAACATCAAGTGAAAACTCAGTGCAACGAGCTAAAAAAAGAATAGCTCTTATTGATTTGCAGGAAAAGGAGATAGGAGAAGAAATTGCTATACTTATCAAAGGAGATCAAACTCTAGTGGAAAAGATGAAAATGGTATCTTCTATTCCCGGAATTGGAAATCTAACTGCTGTAACGATTATAGCAGAAACCAACGGATTCGAGTTAATAAAGAATAAAAGACAGTTGGTCAGTTATGCAGGATTAGATGTAAGAGAAAAGACATCTGGAACCTCAGTGAAATCCAAACCTCGAATCTCCAAGCGGGGTAATAGGAATTTAAGAAAGGTAATGCACTTTCCCGCATTAGCTGCAATTAGAACTGATGAAAGGTTCAGAGATATTTTCTTAAGAATGGTGTCAAGGCATGGTATCAAAATGAAGGCTATAGTTGCCATCCAAAGAAAACTGCTAGAATTGACTTTTATATTATGGAAAAACAATTCTTATTATAATTCAGAACACCAGTATCAAATCATTCCGTTTCAGGAAGTAGTGATGTAAATAAGGAGAAGCTTAATTCTCTATCGATAATTTGTTTAAGAGGTTGGCTTTAGCTTATAACCCCCGAACCCTTTTTGGGTTTATTTAAATCTAATATTTAAACTTAGGAAGTGCTCATTTCCATATACAAATTAAAGTTGAATAAGATGAAAAAAGGTATAAAAATTGCCGTTATGTGTGCTATAGCCTTAGCAACTGTCGGTGCAGTCGTCATGCTGTTATGGAACGCATTAATAACGGATATTTTTGGATTAACGGAGATCAATTTTTGGCAGGCATTGGGATTATTTCTATTGAGCCGTATACTATTGGGCCGTTTTGGATTTGGCGGTAATAGAATGATGATGCATGAAAAAAGAAATGCTATCCGCGAGAAATGGATGAAAATGTCTCCCGAACAACGAAAAGAATTTATCAACAAAAGACGGAAGTTCGGTTTTGGAAATTCTTGTGGAATAGATCATTTTGACATGGAAAAACATGAAGAGCAAGACAACGGGGAGAGATAAGCCTGTCACCGAAATGAATGTGGAAAGCCTTATTCAGGAACACCAACCTCGTTTAAAATCATTCATTCAGAAAAGAGTTTCCAATAAAGAAGATGCCGAGGATATCTTGCAAGATGTTTTCTATCAGTTGATAAAAAACGTGGAAGAAAATCTTAGTCCGATTGAACAAGTTACGGCATGGCTATATCGGGTAGCCCGAAACAGCATCCTTAATAAAGGAAAGAAAAAACGCGAGGAAAGGTTTCCAACCTCACACTATGATGATGAGGGCAACGTATTGGAAGAATTCTCGGAGATATTGTTTAATGAGGATAATCCAACTCCCGAAACAGAATATATGCATTCGCTAGTGTGGAAAGAACTTGCAACAGTGCTTTCTGAATTGCCTTTGGAACAAAGAGAAGCCTTTGAGTTTACGGAACTAGATGGTTTGCCCGTGAAAGAAATCGCCAAAGCTCTGAATATACCTGTCAACACATTATTATCACGGAAACACTACGCCGTAAAGCATCTACGTAAACGACTATACGGGCTATATAAAGAGCTGATGCTTTATTGAATCAAGTCCTTGAAAATATTCTGATGAGCAAGAACACGCCAAATCAATTACTACCCTACCGCTATTGTCGGCTTACCTTCAGACCAATGATCCAAGAGTTTAGCATTCTGGATATTGCATGTCTTCAACAGATCACGCACAGGGTACTTTTTCACAACCTCAATCAAAGCGTTCAAATGACGTTCATGATGCACATCTGTACCCACAAAATCATACATCCCAGATTTGATCATAGTCAATGCCGCCACTTTTACTTCGGTACCATAATACCTGCTGATCGCCAGTAGATTCAACTGCATCAAGCATCCGGCATCCTTTATCTGTTTGTACATATCAAAGTTGTAGTGGAAGTAACTGTACCTTTCCGGATGCGCCAATATCGGTTTATATCCCAATTTCTGGATATCCATAATGACTTGAAACAGTGCTTTTGACTCCGATAAATAAGACATTTCTATCAGCACATATCCACCTGGCATAAGGCAGAGGTTATCCTTTTCGATCAAAGTTTGCAATCCGTCATCGATCATATGTTCCGCTGCAGCAAAAATCTCGACCTTAGCACTCTCTGCATGCAAAGCTGTAGTCAATTCGGTACATGATCGGGATATGGTACTCTTTGTATTGGGGTGTACACCCTCCATAATATGAGGAGTACAAATAAACTTTTGGAAACCCATTGTATTTAAGCCCTTGATGAGAGACAAAGATTGTGCGACATTGGCACTACCATCGTCTATTCCGGGCAGAATATGATTATGCATATCCACTTCTAGAAAGGCTAACTTACCTAAGACTTTCACTGGAGGAGTATTCGGCTTGCTTTTAAATAGATTTGATAAAAATCCCATAAATCTTCTCTTTCTTTAATTAAGTATGCATTTTTATAACGAAATGTTACCCCAGAATGCTACTCTTTTTTTCAGTAATTTTTCATTAGGCATATCACATGCTAATCAAAATGTATGCCATATATCGAAAATCACCTTAAGAGAATAAAAACAAAATTTACAAATTGTAGAGGAATTACTACTATAGTATAAATAGTAAAAGCCGTTGCATAAATGCAACGGCTTTTACTAACATATAATTCTAAAATTTCTCGAATTACTTTTTGATCTCAACACGACGGTTTTGAACGCGACCAGCCTCAGTATCGTTAGATGCGATAGGGTTAGCCTCACCATAACCGTTAGCAATGATGCTTGATGCAGGAACACCCGCATTTACCAAGTATTGTTTTACTGCATTAGCACGGTCTTTAGACAAGTTCAAGTTATAAGCTTCAGTACCTTCAGCAGAAGCATAACCATCCAAAGTCACAGACTTGTTGTTATCACGCAATTCTTTAGCCAATTTGTCTAAAGTAGCGTAAGACTCTGTTTTCAATACTGAGCTATCGAATTCGAATCCGATTGGAGCAAAGTACTCACCTGTAGTAGCAGCTGGTGCTTGAACAACTGGCTCAGGGAATTTGATAGGACATCCAGAACCGTCTACTTGAGTACCGGCAGGAGTGTTAGGACATTTATCGAATTTGTCTGATACACCGTCTCCATCAGAGTCTTTACCCAATTGATCAACAGTACCTTCCAAAGCAGAAACACGTTGTTTCAAAGCTTCAACTTCGTTGCGCAATGATGGATCTTTCAACTCGTCGTAAAGGTTTGACACAGGGTTTGCAAATGTCAAATTTTCTTTGTCACGAGAACCTAAAGTGAACTCTAGACCACCGTAAACATTAGCAAAACGTTGTTTGCTATCGCTTGATGAAGGTCCGTAAAGAGCCGCTTCATCAGTAAAGTTCATTGTATAACCTAAGTTCAAAGCAACAACTTCAGATAACTTAAACTTAACTCCGACACCGACAGGTACATACATACCTAGACGATAGTCACGATCACCTACTGCATCGCGATCTCCGAAGATTTCATCTCCCCAGTTTCCTTTGTTGTTATACACTTCTGCACCATCGAATGTATTATTGGCATACTGAACAGGATTGTAAGCAAATGCACCCAAACCCACTTTAGCGTAGAAATTAACTGCATTTTCTCTTCTCAAGAAGTCGATAGTTCCCAATTGGAAAACACCATTCAAGCTACCAGCCCAATTTACAGAAGTAATGGCAGAGTTAGCCTGACCAGTTCCATCACCCGAACCCGGCTCAAAACCAGCACCTGTGGCATCATTTACATAAAGATCATGATTGTAAGTCTTAATCTTACCACGGTTACCTTCCAATTCCAATCCGAATAGAGGAGAGAATTGTTTACGGATAGTCAAACCATAGTATTCTCCAACTTTGTTTTGGAAATAACCAACTTTTTTGCCAAAGGCGTTCTGACCACCGATAAGCACATTAGGAGTAGTAATACCACCTTGCAAACCGATAGACCATGTTCTATATTGTGAACGTCCACCGAATACTTGTGCTTGCGCCTGTGCATTCTCTGCATAACCCAAAGCGGCTACTAGAGATGCAGCAATTGCTGTTTTTTTAATTGTAGAATAGTTCATACTCTTTTTTTTAAGGTTATTAAATTTTTAATTGTTCTCTGTTTTTAACATCTATTTACAATAACAGTGCCAAAATCAATCAAAATTATAAATTTCTTTCAAAGTTGTACTGTCGTCGTAAAATTAATGTGTAAAGGTAACTATTAACTAGAAATATCCCAAATATTTCTAGTTTTTTTATCTGTTACTCAATAAAAAACACTAGACTCCTTTCACCTTGTGGCCATCTAGCTACAAAATGTAATGCAACACTGCTAATGCCAGGCCTCCAAGCACAGCACTGACTGGAATAGTCAATACCCAAGCCCATAACAGACTAATGGTCACCCCCCAACGTACAGCAGACACCCGCTTGACTACCCCGACACCAATAATGGCGCCTGTAATGGTATGTGTTGTAGAAGCCGGGATACCGAAATGCTCGGTAATACCCAATGTCACGGCTCCGGCAGTCTCGGCACTGACACCTTCCAAAGGTGTTACTTTCGTAATCTTCGTACCCATGGTCTTGACGATCTTCCAACCTCCACTCATCGTCCCTGCCGCGATAGCCGCATAACAGGATAAGGGCACCCACTCGGGCATAGATTCAAAATCCGGAATAACCTGTTGGGCAATTAATGCTGTGGCGATAATACCCATCACCTTCTGGGCGTCATTGCCCCCATGGGCAAAACTCAGTCCTGCTGATGAGATCAATTGGAGTATCTTGAACCAACGCTCTGCCACCCGAGGCCTACTCTTTTTACATATATTAATAATGATGAGCGTGATAATAATCGAAATAGTCATACCGATGACGGGCGCCAGTACAATAAATGATAAGATTTTCAAGGTAGCACTGACATTGATCGCATCAATAGGATTAGTGCCCATGAAAATAGCATAAGCCATTCCCGAACCTGCAAAACCACCGATCAACGTATGTGACGAGCTGGATGGGATACCATAGTACCAAGTGAAAAGATTCCACGAGATAGCGGCAACTAATCCGGCAAAAATCACTTCCAACGTAATATATTCGTCGATTACCGTTTTTGCTATAGTATTGGCAACCTTGTGATCCGTAAAATAAAAATATGCGGCAAAGTTGAACAGAGCTGCCCAAAGTACAGCCATAAATGGCGTCAATACCTTGGTAGAGACTATGGTCGCAATAGAATTAGCCGCATCGTGAAAACCGTTGATGTAATCAAACGCAATAGCTAAGACGATAACGACTACTAATAATGTGGTTATCATAATAGAATGAATGTAAGTTTTAAAATGCGATTACGCATTTTTTACAAGAATACTTTCCAACACATTGGCTACATCCTCACACTTGTCCGTAGCATTTTCCATCGCAGACAACACTTCTTTCTGCTTGATCAATGAGATAGCGTCTGTCTCATATTCAAACAGGTCGGCCACAGCCTTGTCAAAGATATAGTCCGCTTTATTCTCTACACTGTTTATCCGTACACACGAATCCGTGATATTACGGATGTTTTTCAGATCTCTCAATTCAAACAATGCTTTGGCAACATGCTCAGCAGCTTCCAGAATCAAGTCCGTGAGGTCTTTCATCGGTTCGGTAGGTTTTTCTACCTTATATAGCTCTATTCTATTGGATGCTCCTTGAATAAAATCAGCCACATCATCCAATGAACTGGCCAGAGAGTGGATATCTTCACGATCAAATGGCGTAATAAAATTTTTACCGAGTTCCAAATGTATCTGATGGGTAATGCCGTCTCCTACGTGTTCCAAATCCTCTAGTTTTCTGTTGTTTTCTCTTCTAAGTTCCAGATCGTTCGTACGGACACTTTCTTGAAGTAACTTGGCCATTTCTATAAGATTCGCTCCCGCCTGCTCAAATAAAGGAAAGAACTTCTTGTCTTTCGGAACGAAATATTGGAAAATGCTATTTAATGACATAGTGATACATATTTTGATACAAAAGTATCATCTTAATGTTAACTTAATGTTAAGTTTGCCAAAGTTTACGCCTTCGCCAACGTAAATCCAAACGTCGTTCCTATACCTTTGGTACTCCGGACATTGACAGTCTGCTGGTGGGCTTCGACAATATGCTTGACGATGGAAAGCCCCAAACCCGAACCACCGATCTCCCTAGACCTACTTTCATCCGTCCGGTAGAAACGCTCGAACACGCGAGATAGATACTTTTCCTCTATGCCTTCCCCATTATCCGTGACTTCCACCAATATATGGTCCAACAAGGGAAATAGACTTATCTTAGTCTTGCCATTTTCCTTTCCGTACTTTATTGAGTTGCTGATCAGATTGATCAATACCTGCTGTATCTTCAAACGGTCCGCTTTGACCCATATAGGATTATTGTTCTTAGGAGTAAAGACAAGACTGACTTTTGCTTTATTGGCTTTGTCTACCATTTGGTAGATAGTCTCATGGATCAGCTGTACAATGTCAAATTTTTGGATGTTGAGCGGAATTTTGCCGGTTTCCAGTTTAGATATTTCGTCCAAATCGCCAATCAGATAGGTCAACCGATCAATATTCTTTGCAGCTTTGTCCAAAAATTGAAGAGCTGTATCCGGATCCTCTTCGATCATCCCGTCCTGCAAAGTCTCTATGTAACCCTGTATAGCAAACAAAGGGGTTTTAAATTCATGAGAAATATTGGACAGAAACTCTCTACGATACTTCTCCTGCTCTTTGAGTCGGTCGATTTCGCTGACTTTTTGCTTTGCCCAATCCTTGACCTCCTGTTCGATACTACGGATAGGGTTGTCACTGGCATGCTCTGCCAAAACCTCTTTGAGATCCTTGCCCAGCTTCAGATTACGGATCAGTTTGTAGATATTACTTATCCGTTCATGGATGACATTTTGGAATACACTTGACAGAATAATATACGTCACCACCAAGGCCACGACCAGTATCAATAAGAAATGATTCCAGTTCCCTTCATAAAAAAAACTCAGTAATGCCAACGACCCAGCAAAACCAAGTGAAATATAGAATACCAATAACCTGAAGTCCATGGAGAGTTAGTTTAATTACGAATTGTTTAATTATGAATTATTTTTTGGATAAAGCCGGTATCATAAATTTCAAATTCGTAATTCTAAATTCGTAATTCTAAATTCGTAATTCTAAATTCGTAATTCTAAATTGATTAAAACTTTGCAATCACTGTTTTTCCACCGACTACCTTTTGATCTATTTTTACATTAATTTCCGTACCCAATGGCAAAAACAGATCCACCCGTGATCCAAATTTGATAAATCCAAATTCGTCTCCTTGTTTCACTTTGTCATTTTCCTTGACATACCAGACGATACGCCTTGCCAATGCCCCTGCAATCTGCCGAAACAATACTTCTACGCCATTGTCTTTTTTGACTACGATAGTCGTCCGTTCGTTGTCTGTAGAGGATTTGGGATGCCAAGCGACCAAAAACTTTCCGGGATGATATTTGAAAAAGGATACAATACCAGAGACAGGATTGCGGTTGACGTGCACATTGATCGGTGACATGAAGATGGACACCTGTACACGTTTATCGTTGAAATATTCGGTTTCCTCAGTTTCTTCGATCACGACCACCTTACCATCAGCGGGACAAAGCACCACATGATCATCGGGAATGACCCGTTTGATCGGGCTTCTGAAAAACTGAACAATAGTAAGGAACAGAAACGCTGAAACAATATAGATTATCCATTTTATCGCTTCCGGCGCATCATAATAATCAGCTACCGCATTGATAATGAAGATAAAAAGTACAACTAATGCTAAACTGGTATATCCTTCTTTATGAAATTTCATAGCCCCTGTTTTTCTTGCAAACTTAGATAAAATATCTATGAACTTTACCAAAGTTTTAGAAAATTCCGCTAGCGCACGAATCCTTTCGTGTGCTTAAAGGCAGGCACACGAAAGGATTCGTGCGCCAACACAACGCCTAATGCGCTTCCAACCAAGTCGCCCCTTCCCCGATCTCGATCTCGATCGGCACACGTAGTTCGATGGCATTTTTCATTCTATTTGTAATGATTTCCGCAAAAACTTCTTTCTCTTTTTTAGGAATATCAAACACCAACTCGTCATGTACCTGCATGATCATCTTACCTTGCAGCTGCTGTGTTTCAATATCGTTCTGTATGCCGATCATAGCTACCTTGATCATATCCGCTGCTGATCCTTGTATAGGGGCATTGATAGCATTTCGTTCAGCAAATCCCCTCACCGTCATATTGGCTGAGTTGATGTCGCGAAGATAGCGCCTCCGCTTTAAAATGGTCTCCACATAGCCGTGTTCCTTCGCAAACTCGATCACTTCGGACATATACCTTTTGATACCCTTATATTGTGAAAAATATTGATCGATAATCTCTGCGGCCTCCTTGCGGGAAATACCCAGATTTTGAGAAAGTCCAAAAGCCGACTGCCCATAGATAATACCAAAGTTGACAGCCTTAGCATTGCGTCTTTGGTCGGCCGTGACGGCCTCAAGGTCCAACCCATACACCTTGGCGGCCGTAGCCCTATGAATATCGTGTCCTTGAGCAAAGGCTTCCAGCATCTGTTCGTCTTGGCTCAACTCGGCCATAATGCGCAACTCGATCTGTGAATAATCTGCCGAAAGCAGGATATGCCCAGGATCTCTTGGGATAAAGGCCTTACGGACTTCACGGCCCTTTTCAGTACGGATGGGTATATTTTGTAGATTCGGATTGGTTGAACTCAACCGTCCTGTCGCAGCAACTGCTTGGTTGTAGGAGGTATGGATCAGACCCGTATGGGGGTTGATCAAGGTCGGCAAAGCGTCTACATAGGTCGATTTCAATTTCTGATATTGCCGGAAGTCCAAAATATCCTGAACAATATCAGATTTGTGTGCCAATGCCAACAGCACATCTTCACCTGTCTTGTATTGCCCTGTTTTTGTCTTTTTCGCTTTGGGATCTAGCGCGAGTTTATCAAACAAGACCTCTCCCAATTGCTTCGGCGAAGCGATGTTGAATGTAACACCCGTCTTTTCATAAATACGGGCTTCTAAATCCTGAATATCTTTTTCCAATTCCTTCGAAAAGGATCGGAGTGTATCCACATCAATCTTTACACCGCTTTTTTCCATTTCGGAGAGCACATAGATAAGAGGAAACTCGACGCCCTTGGCCAATTTTGTGGTATGAGTTTCCTCCAATAGTGGCTGAAACTTTTCATGCAACTGCCAAGTAATGTCGGCATCCTCTGCAGCGTATTCTTTTATTTTGTCTACGGGTACATCCCGCATATTACCCTGGTTCTTACCCTTAGCACCGATCAATTCTGTGATAGACACGGGTGTATAGCCGAGATAAGTTTCGGCCAGGATATCCATACCATGGCGAGTGTCGGGATCAATGAGGTAATGTGCAATCATTGTATCGAACAGTTCACCCTTGACATGTACGCCGTATCGAGATAGTATCAGCAGATCGTATTTGATGTTCTGCCCAACTTTGATAATATCCGGATTTTCAAATATTGGCTTGAACGCATAGATGATGGACAACGCGTCCTCCCTTTCGGGTGGAACGGGTACGTAGTAGGCCTTGCGACTTTCAAAAGAAAAGGACATGCCGACCATATCTGCCGTCAAAGCATCCAATCCCGTTGATTCTGTATCAAAACAAAACCGGGACACACCCGATAACAATCCGATCAATTCATTGATTTTCTCCGGAGTATCTACAAGGGTGTACTCGTGTTCGACATTGTCAATATTATTGGAAGGCACAATGGATTGTATCGTTTCTTCTGTCGGATTCTGAGGCAAATCCATAGGAACGGCAAACAAATCCATTTGACCAGAAGGGGAAGCAGATCGGCTCTCCACAACCGAAAACTCTTCACCGAAGACCCTTTTTCCCAAAGTACGAAATTCAAGCTCTGCAAAAAGAGGTTCTAATACTTCTCTGTTAGGCTCTTGAAGCAAAAGTTTCTCCTCCTCCAATGCTATCGGCACATCCAACAAGATCGTAGCAAGCTTCTTCGATATCAACCCTTGCTCCGTGTAATTGATGACATTCTCTTGTAATTTACCCTTCAACTTATCTGTATTGGCAATCAGCCCCTCTATGGAACCAAACTCTTGAATCAACTTCTTCGCAGTCTTCTCCCCTATACCGGGAATACCGGGAATGTTGTCCACAGCATCCCCCCATAGGCCAAGAATATCAATCACTTGAGAGACATCGGTAATTTCCCACTTTTCCAATATCTCCGGTACACCCAAGACTTCGGCTCCGTTGCCCATACGTGCAGGCTTGAAGATAAAAACATTGTCCGACACCAATTGACCAAAGTCTTTGTCCGGAGTCATACAATACACTGTAAAGCCTTCATTTTCGGCTTTTTTTGCCAATGTGCCGATGATATCATCCGCCTCATAGCCATCCATTGTGATCAATGGTATGTTAAAACCTTCAATCAATCTGAATATGTAAGGAATAGAAGCTGACAGATCTTCGGGCATCTCCTGCCGATGAGCTTTGTAGGCTTCAAACTCAATATGTCGATTGGTCGGAGCAGCTGTATCAAAGACTACGGCGATATGTGTGGGCTGTTGGTTTTTGAGGACTTCGAGCAGGGTATTGGTAAAACCTAAAATAGCTCCCGTATTCAAACCATACGAAGTCAATCTAGGCACTTTGCTTAAAGCAAAGTAAGCTCTATAGATAAGAGCCATACCGTCTAATAAGAATAATTTTTTCACAAAAAGTGTTTTAGCGTCTTAGACAAAGGTATTAAATGTTTTTTTCAAACCTATAAGGTTTGGGAAACCTTATAGGTTTTTTTAGTATGTAATACAGACATAAAATCTACTCTTGCCTACAATTTCACAGAAGGAAATTGCCATGAAACCGTTACTTCAGAAAACTCACATCCACTATGACTGGAAAATGATCGGACGGGTATTTCCCTCCTGGAAAGACATCGGTATATATACCCCATCTGTTGATTTTTACCTCCGGTGTAGCGGTCACAAAGATATGGTCTATACGGTAGTTGGTGCTAGCGGACTGATCTATATCATAATAATTGAACGTACCTCGTACTGCATTTATCTTGTTCTTCGTCAAAGTATAGGTATCTTTGATGTTCGCACTGCTGACCATTGATTTATAGTAACTGGTGTTTTGATTTGAATTGAAGTCTCCGGTCAATAGGGCCGGATAGCCTGCTGTAATCTTCGGTATGGTATCTAATAATAGCTGTGCTCCTTTTGTCCGGGCTTCAGTACCTACGTGGTCTAAATGGGTACTGAAAAAGTAAAACTCTTTTTGTGTATTCTTGTCCCTCGCCTTGGCCCAGGTACAGATCCGGGATTGTGCCGCATCCCAGCCTCGGCTTGCTTCCGTGGGTGTTTCTGACAACCAAAATGTCCCCCAATCTTCAATCTCTATTCTGTCCTTTTTATAAAAAATAGTCACGGTAAGCCTATTTTCTACAGTGGTCTCTCCCCTCACATCGGTACCGACCAAACCATATTGGGGCATAAGTGCCAACATATCTTCCAGCTGTTTTTTGGACGGTTCCTGCACACCTGCGATATCAAGAGTGTATTTATCAAAAACCCTTTTGACCAGTTCCTTTCGGTTGCTCCACGGATTGTCTCCTCCGGTATCGAACTCTATATTGTATGAGGCTACCGTAAGGGGTGAAAGCCATTCTTTTGAGTCCGTATGATCAATATTGTCCGGGACTTCTTCCTTTTTTGGATTTTCTATATCTGCATCTTTACTACAGGAGGCCAAAGCCAAAAGTGCCAAAGCGTAAACAAATAGTGCTTTTTTCATCTTTTAGGTATAACATGTTAAAAATGGGGGCATCTCCTATATCTGTCGTGGACAGATATAGGAGATGCCCCCATATATCAATTTAATCCGGTTGCTCCACGGTTATATCAACGACATTCATTAATGCTCCCCATCTGCCGTTGGCTTCCGGTGTTTGATTGACAAGTCGCAACCTTACTTTTTCCGTACGTGGGATATTTGGTGAAAAATCGGCTGTTCCCAATACAGTCCTCGGCGTGGTGGTTATACCAAGCGAACTCCATGTCGCGCCTTCATTGGTCGAAAGCAGAACTTCTACCCTATAGGTACTGGCTGTAGAGGCATTGGATCCAAAGCGGACTCTTATCCTTTTCATTCCGTCAAATGCAAATTGGGTCTCTATATAACCCGGTCCATTGTCAGGAAAACCTGCCGTTGGTGGCGTTGTATTGACCGCCGATGCACCTATCATTACAGCCGTCGGATTGACAATATCACCGGTTCTGGTTTTCCAGAAAAGTGCTCCATAGAACAGCCACTTGCCGGTCGGTGCAGTCAGATAGTTGTCATATATAGCATCTTGCGGAGTATAATAATATAACGCTTTTCCATTGGCAATCATATTGCCGTTATCTTTTCTGATGGCATAAGAAGCTGTAAAATTTTCTATGATGTAATTCGGATCCGGATCTGGAGCCGTTCCACCGTACACCACATCCGCTTGCTGGCGTATGAAGAATTTATTTTCTCCGTTTTCCCGGGCAAAATAACCTGTCACACTCGCTGTATTTGCAGTCAGTGTGATACCACTTGCATTAGCCAACGTCAAGTGTACCTTGCCCGAGTTGTCCCGCAAGCGATAGACTTTTTCGGTCGCAAAATTATCGTACAGCATGATCCCAACATCATTGATCTTGACCAACGTATTGCTCATATTTTCGCCAGTCATATTGGCTATAGAAGTAATTTTTTCGGGGTACTGATAGGTTCCTGCAATTTGTATATCAGCATCTGCAACACCAGAGATAGCCAGTCGGCCGTTTACGGTTGTCAGCTGTTTATTACCCACATCGATGATCAATGCAGCCTCCAATGGATAATTCGCCGTAGTGACCCCGGAGATGTGTACACCTCCACTGGCATCCTGCACAGTGATACCACCGTTTAATTCGCCAACAATTGTAGAGATATTGACTACTTTCAACTCGGTACCCGCCGGGATAGTACTGCCTTCACCGGCGGCAATGATGCCTGCTATGGCTCTCGACAAAGTGATGTCTCCCGATCCAGCACAACGTATCTGGGTCAACCCGTCCGCTGCTTTGGCATCCAATAGACGCAATTCCTTACGGTTATTGTTGATCGTAAACACACCCATGATATTCCCCCGGCCTTCGGGAATAGCCACAGAAGCAATAGCCGAATTTTTAGGCGTTACAACTGTAATTTCATTTCCGGCACAGTCCTGCAGAAGTATTTCTTTTTGGCTATCGTTGCCTGATGGTCCAAAGTTTCCATCCAGGTCTTCATTGGTCACCTCTACATCCCGTAGTGTGACCAACTGCTGATGTTGTGCTTCGCCCAACAGTTCTACACTCATTTCCAAAACAGGAATTTTTTGGTTTTTAGCTCCAAAACCTATATGAGCAGCAACATCATTGGCATCCAGTGCCTCCCCGTCGGCTCTTGCCAACATGAGGAATGAGCCTTCCCTTTTTATTGTCAACTCTTTGCCTTTCACAAACAGCAAGGTTCCTGCTTCAAATTTGGAGAGTTGTGCTTCTTCCACCTTAATGGCTATCGCCGCTCCGTCACCCTGTATGATAGCTAGACTGGGTAATCCCTGCTTTTCACCACTTGCACTCACAAATCCCCAAACTATGGGATCTCCCTCTAGAACGCCCTCTCCTTTTTCAAGAAGCTTGGCAATGGTCGTATTCACCGGAAAACCGGGAATAGTGGGCACTTGTGTTTCGGGTTCATCTCTCTCACAGGAAGAAAGTACGATCAGTGCTAATAATATCCCATACAATCTGATGGATATATTTTGCATTAGACTTGTTTTCATAAAAAATCGTTTTTAGTTGATTAGTTAATGGGATTCCATTTCGATCAGCGTAATGTTTATCCTATTCATTCTATTTAATTTCGGTGCAGATATATTTGATACTTTGACCATCAGCCCTTCGTCCTTCTTGGCATTTGTCTTGAACGTGGCAAATGTCTCCCGCCCCTTGTCATACCTTCCTCTTGCTGTACCGATGCTTCGCCAGGTCTGGCCCTTATCTGCCGATACCGATACCTCGACCTGAAAGTATCCTGGATCGGACCTGTAACCGATGAAACCGACCTTTACACTCTTTAGCCCCTTTAATTCGAACTGTGTACTAAGACTTCCTGGTTCGTCTTCGATCGTAGGTGCAGACATGACACGTGGTGCCATAGGTCTGAAATCGGTTGGTTCTTTGTCCCATACCAAGGCATCGGTGAACAGCCATTTCCCACTTGCCGCCGTCACGTCTCCTTCAGGATACCTTCCTTTTTTGGTAGCTGTTTCGAATGTTTCGGTTATGATGTTGCCCTGCGCAAACACAAGCGTACCTGACCCCACCAGACATAAGATGCAAAGGGTTTTCCGAAACAACTTCCTCCAAGATCTGTTGTTCCTTATTCCAAATATTCTTTTATTGCTCTTCATACTCAAACTGAATTTCGGTGATGTTAATGCGGCTTAGCCGATCTGATTTCGGTTGGGATGCATTTGCGATTTTTACACGATAGGCTTCTTGTTTCTTGTTTTTGATCTTATACTCTGCAAATGTTTCCTCTTCTTTCGTAGGATCTCCCCGACGAATACCGAGGGAAGCCCAGTTTTTCCCACCATCCTTAGATACAAATACCTCTACGGCAAAATAATCGGATATGTCATCCTTGTACCCGATAAAACCTACCTTGATCGTGGTCAGTCCTTTGATGTCAAACCCGGTACTGATAAAGCCATTTGCATTGTTTGTACTTCTCGGCCCAAGCAGACGCGGAGCTTTGGGACGGATATCGCTAGACTTGACATCAGTGACCAAGGCATCGTCAAAGAGCCATTCACCGGACAAAGCCGTAATGACCTCGGCAGGGTATTTATTTTTGTTCTGTGCGTCCAGAAAAGTTTCGTGTATGCGCTTGACAGTACTTTGCGGCTGCGCACATACCGACGAAACAGACAACAAAAACAGGGACACAAAAACAACAGGCAATCTATTCAATTCCATCATATCTTAATTTTTATCGTTCTAGGGTCAGCAACACGGGATAATGATCGGACAATATGTGTGTCGTCCCATCATACACGACCTCACAGTCTTTGATCTCAGGTTTCAAATCCGGGCTTGTCCATATATAATCAATCCTTAATTTGTCGGCACTTCCAGCTGTAGAATGCAGATTGGTCGGACAGGTGTGTGTAAATTTTCGGTGTTTTTCCCACCAACTGTCGATGTATCCTGCATCGATGACCCGCTGTATCACGCTATAATCAAAATTTCCATTGTTGATATTCTTACTTTGTGCTTTAATGGCCCGTGCCAAACGTGCCTGCTGTGTACTGTACACGTCAGCATCCACAGGAGAGAAAGAATTGAAGTCGCCCATCATCAATCGTTTTTCTTTCGGAAGCGAATCAATGATAGCCAATATTTTATCTATTTCTACTAAACGTTGTTGCCAGCTTGATGGGTCGAGATGCAAGACGATTAATCTATAACCTTCTATTTCGGCCGTAATCACGCCATGGTGCAGGCCTATCCCTATCTTTTGGATATTGGAAATAGGATATTTAGACGATATCGCCAAGGGGCAGCAACTCCCTGTGTCAAAAAAAACAGTATAGGAATGTCCGTAGCTTTGGGCAAAAGCTGCAAAAGTATCTTCTGTGAATTTACTCATTTCCTGATAACCGATGATATCAGGCAAGCGCTCTTTGATCCAGTTCTTGTACTTTTCTCTGTACATCTTGCTCCCATTGAATCCGACCAATACGTTGTAGTTCATGATCTTTAACGGATCACCTTGTCCTGTACAAGCTGCATAGCCGGCATTGTCCAATACCACGGACAGCATAAGCACAGCGATTATGATATATGTTTTCATACTTACTTAATATCCGTTATTCTGTCTCAAAGCTGGATTTTTCATAATTTCCAATGACGGTATAGGATAGTACATATTATGTGGCCTCACATTTCCCGCGGCGGCGGCATAATCTTCTGCCACAGATTTTATGCTCTCGTAGAAAATCCCCCAACGCACAATATCCCACTTGCGCGTAAATTCTCCCGCTAATTCTCTACCTCTATCTTTGCGCAGTTCTTCGCGCATGGTCGATTGGTCTGTCAGTGAAACTCCTCCAATATTGGCCCTGTTGCGAACCAGATCCATGTAATATTTGGCATCGCCGAGCTCGTCTAACTCTATCGATGCTTCGGCCATCATCAGTAGTATATCGGCATAACGCATGAAAATAAGATTTCGACCGCTGGCAATGTTATTTGCATAGATATCCCAGAATTTTGGCCCCAGCCAATAGCGCCCGGAGGATCTAAACCGATTAAACTCCTGCCCGTTGTACTCCGAAGCCAATACATGGGCCTTCCGTCGATCGATATCTGAATAATAGGACTCCAATCTTTTTGTCGGCCTGACCGCCCCATAAGGTGTAGCAGAGCTAGCACCGAGATCTACCCCATTGTATTTGCTTCCATCCTTGGGCGTGGGCAGACACCAATTATAGATCTGATGCGCGCGTTGGAGCCCTGTCACCGAATAAGAATATTGTATCTCGAAGATAGATTCTTTGTTGTTCTCTATCTTATAGATATCACTATAGTCGACCAATGTATAGATTCCCTTGTCTGTGGCCAGATTCACGACCTGCTCTGCCGCCCACCTTGCTTTTTCCCAGTTTCGGTTCGTCAATGCCAATCTGGCCAATAGACCGTAGGCAAATCCCTGGGTGATCCGACCTATATTGGCTCCCTCAGCTTTTTCCAACAGATAAGGGGCATACTCCTCCAATTCTTCCATCAGTACACTGCGGATAGAATCTGCGTCACTACGAGGCAAAGCAATGACTTGGTTCACATCATCTTCACTTTGCAAACCCTCGGACCAGTACGGCACATCACTGAACGTATTGGTCAGTATATAGTAATACAGGCTACGCAAAGTGGTCGCCTCAGCCACCAATTTATCTTTAATTTCAGCAGAAAGGGCAGACTTCTTTATGCCGCTTATCGTATTATTGGCATACATGACCCCCTTGAAGCCATGCTTCCACACTTCTTGTCCCACTCCGGGGGCTACCGGCGAATAGCCAAAGTTTCCGTTGACATTACGTTCGGTAATCATGACCATCAGATCTGTACTGCCCTCGGCCGCGAAAAAGAATTCGGGATTGGAAAAAATATCGTACAGCACAGCATACACTCCATTTACCGCAGCCTGAGCCTCTGCCTCGCTGGTATAAAACTTATCCGGTGATGCTGCGTTTTTCATATTCTCTTCCAAAAATTTTTCGCAACCGGCCAAAGAAAACACTGTCGCCAAAAGAACAACCAGGTTTAATACATATCGCTTGATTAACTTTTTCATATCGTTCATATTGCTGTATCCTTAAAATCTTGTTGATATACTGAATGCTATGGTTCTGTTCTTTGGATACACACCATCATCTTTTCTCCGGACTGTGGATGACGAGTTGTTGCTGACATCCGGGTCATAGCCATTATATTTTGTCCACAGATATAGGTTGGTTCCGGTGACATAGAGGCTGAGATTCTGCAAAGTCTTGATAGGCATATTCGCCTGATTGAATGTATAACCAAAACGCATAGACCCAAGCCGCACAAAAGATGCATCGTGTACAAAGCGGTCTGTAGCCACAAAGTCCTGCGAGTTGACCCTAGGGAGATCGGATGTGGGATTATTGATCGGGTGCCACCTGTCTATCATATACCTAAACTGGTTTGGCCCGACATATCCGACACCCTGCTTAAACTCAATAGGGTTGTACATTTTTGCACCTAACGAATAGTGGAAAAACACATCAAGTTCGAAGCCTTTGTAGGTAAAATTATTGCCCAGACCTCCCTGATACCTTGGCTCAGTCTGCCCCAGATAAACTTCATCAGCCTCGCTTAGTACACCATCTCCGTTTTCATCGATATAGCGTTGTCGCCCAAGCTGGTAAAAAGACGGGATAGATACATATCTGCTTCCTCCCCAATCGTTGATTTCATCCTGGGTCTTCCACGTACCGGCATATCGCACACCATAAAGGCCGGATACCGGTCTACCCACTTCGTAGCCATACATGTAGTATTGAGGAGCTGCATAATTTGTCTCGGTTGTCACCCGCACCAATGGCCCTAGATCCAAGACCTTGTTGTCATTGGTGGCAAAAGTAAACGAACTTGTCCATTTGAAGCCCGACAGTGCTTGTACATTGACTGTGTTCAATAGTACCTCGAGACCTTTATTTTGTGTTTTTCCTAGGTTGACCAACCTATCGACAAAGCCTACTTGCTGTGGTAATTGTACGGTAAGCAGTAGGTCCCGTGTCGTCGTGCTATAAGCGTCCAATGTCAACGACACTCTCTCGTTGACAAGTTTTAGGTCTAGCCCTGCATTCCATTGCTTTGACGTTTCCCAGCTCAGATTGTCGTTGGGGATATTGGCAAACTGATAGGCAATAGGAGCCGCGCCGTTGAAGAGATAACCATTATTATTGGCTGTCAATCTGGCCTGCGAGCCATATGTCGCAATAGCTTGATTACCGGATGTACCAAAACTCAACCGCAAGGAACTTTCACCCAGAGTATTCCGCAGATTGCGCATCCAGGGTTCTTGCAACATCGCCCATTTGAATGCTCCCGACGGGAAAAACGCCCATTTCTTTCCTGGAGGAAAATTAGATGCTCCATCCGCCCGGCCAGTGAATGTCAGGTAGTACTTCCTTTTGTAATCATAGTTCAAGCGGCCCAATGTGGATACCATCGCTGTTTCTACCAGATTGGACGTGATTACTGTCGCTTCTTTCTCTGCTGCTACCATATTGTTGTCCTCGGTCGCGTCCACCATATAGCCTTGTCCTCTTTGCCACTGCGTGACGCCTGAGGTTTTTTGTATAGTAAATCCGCCCAAAGCATTGAAACGATGGTCATTTGCCCAGCTCTTTGCATAAGATACCGTTGTTTCGCTCAATACTTTTTCAAATGTATAGGCGGACTTGACCGCGTAACCTCCGGCTTCGAGAAAATTGCGCCGTGGCAAGGATGACGGTTCGTATCGGCTCTCATTCCTGAAATAGTTGGTATTGCTAAAAGATGTCTTAAACTTCAGGTTGCGTATAGGTTCATATTCCAAAAATAGATTTGTCCAAAGGTTCTTCTTGGTGACATCATGCCGCATGAGCTCTACCAATGCTACCGGGCTGTTGATGACCCCACCAGAGTACCATCCTTCGTTCCAGTCTTCAAATACACCACCTTCTTCGCCTCCTTCATCATATACAAGCATCGTCGGTGGTATGGCCAAAGTGGAATTCCACCATCCGGCATGGGAGCCGATGTCGATCTTGTTCAGGTCTTCTTTTGTCCGGGAATAATTCAGTCGCAGACCTCCCCGGACTTTTTGGGAAAAAGTCTTATCCAAATTCAACCGTCCTTGGTAACGTTCAAACCCGGAAGCTTTGATGATCCCCCGCTGATTGGCATAGTTGCCGGACAAATAATACCGTAGCCCGGTATTTCCTCCGGATGAAGAGAATGTATGGTTATTGTAAGGTGCTGTACGTGTCACTTCCTTGGTCCAATTGGTGCCTTCACCCAATGCTTCCGGATCGGCATAAGGCGGATTTGTTCCGGTAGGTGAATTAAACCAATAGTTCTCGTTGACCATCTCGGCATATTCTTTCGCATTCATCATATCCAAAAACCTGGGTAGATAAGCGACTCCGACTTCACTGCTGTAATTGAATACGTCTTTACCCGGAGCTCCTTTTTTGGTGTTGATGATGATGACCCCATTGGCTCCTCTAGATCCGTAGATTGCTGTCGATGAAGCATCTTTTAGTACCTGTATGGATTCGATATCGGTCGGGTTGATATTGTTGAGGTCTCCGGCATCTATGATCCCATCGACCACATACAACGGTTCATTGTCTGCATTGATCGAGCGTGTTCCTCTGATCCGGACAGTCGTACCGGCACCCGGGTCGCCTCCTGTAGAAATCAAGTCTACTCCGGCAATTCTACCCTGTAGCATCTGGTCTACCCGCACGACCGGCATTTTTTCAATTTCCTTCATATTCACCGAGGCCACAGCTCCGGTCAGATCTCTCTTATTGACTTCTCCGTATCCTATGGCCACGACATCCAAAATCGTCTCTACTCTTAGTTTAAGCCAAACAATGATATCGCTTTCGGCACCCACGGTGACTTCCTCTACCTGATAGCCCACGGAAGAAAATTGCAATGTATTTGAGCCGCTTTCCAGGGTTATGGTAAACTCACCTTTATCATCTGCAACAGTTTGCTGCAAAGTGCCCTTTTGCCGGACTGTGGTCCCGGGAAGCACTCCCCCTTTTTCATCCAGCACTCTTCCTTTTATCGTTCTTCCTTGTTGCGGAGACTTTCTGTCCGTTGTCGAAAACAGAGCGATACTTTTGTCCGTAATCCTGTATCGGATACCATATTTGTCCCGAAGAACGTTCAAAAAACTATTGATTTCTCCATTTTGGAGTGTCAGTGACACCATCTGCTGATCATCCAACAGATCGTTGTCATAAATAAAGTGGTAGCCCGATTCTTTTGTCACGCTCAACAGTACGCTCTTGAGCGTCTTGTTGCTGACATTGACCGAAAAGGTCTGACTAAAGCCATACAAGGAAGAGGCAAACAAAGCTCCCAGTACAAGTAATGTGGCTTTCAGACGAATGAGCTTAATCCTCAATCCCGGAGATTGTTTATAGCCTGGTAATTTATTTTTTTCGTACATTAGATCGATTGTTATTTCAATTAGAATATTTATGCGGTTTGCGTAAATTGTCGAACAGGTGTAGTCGCATACACCTGTTTTTTAGGTTTATGGATTGATGATGATTATCCTCCTTTCTTTATCAAGTTTTACTGTTTTGGTTAGTTCCAATATTTTGATGACGTTTTCTAGAGATTCCTTCCTAGAGATCGTTCCCGAATAGCTTCCCTTATGTCCGGAATTACGATCTACAAGCTCAAAGCCATAATAGGTGGCAAGCTTGGCCATGACATCATGGATAGAAGCATGATTGAAATAAAACAGGTCGTAATACCAATCCATAGCTTCCAGTTCTTCTACTTGTGTGACCTGCAAAACATCTCTTTCCATATCGTAGGTCAGGTACTGCCCGGGTGTCATCTGCTCTTCCTTATCTCGGTTCTTGTAGCGTACCCTACCCTCTTTTAGATACACAGCCAGTTTATTCCGTGATGCATTGTTGATGGAAAAAGACGTACCGAGCACTTCTATATCTCCATTGCCTGTCTTCACGACGAAAGGGAGGTTTTTATTCCTGTACACATCAAAGAAAGCCTCTCCATCCAGCGAAACGGTCCTGTTGTCCCGATCATAACTGGAATAATAGGTCAGTGAAGCGTTTTGGTTTAGCTTGATCTTCGTTCCATCGGACAGGATGTAGACCAGCCCTTGGCGCAAGCCGGATCGCACCACGATGGTATCGACTCCTGCATTTTGTACTATTCCTGCCAAAATCTCCTGATCGATATAAGATGTCGTATCGGTCAACACGATTTTACCCTTGACTCCCGATACTTCTATGGTACCGCTTTCCATGATATTATCTTCTGATAGCACATGTGTGTCTGCCAGATCCGGCACTTCTGTACCCGGCTTACGGAGATAATAGAAAGCAATGACAGACAGCACAGATAGCCCCAGGATCAGCACTGCTGCCCGGCTAAGCAATAACCGAACAATAGGCGTACGTGTTTTATCGACCTGTAATGGACGAATCCTATCTGCTCCTGTGGTAGCCCATCGGCCCGCCAACAGTTCCTCAAAATATTTATTGTGCTTTTCGCTGAGATCCAGAAATATATCTAACTCTTCGCCAGACAGTTTTCCCTGCACCAACTTATCAAAAAGAAGTTTAAGGTGTTCTTTTTCGCTCATGTATATTTCCCTCTTAATACACCCAATACGAATCAAAAGGAAAAAAGTACTAGTCTACCAGAATATTTTTTTGGAGAAGGAGATTTTTGATTGTTTTTAAAAAATATCTCTAGCGATGGCCACTGCTAAGACAAGAAGATATAGCAGGTAATCAGTCCGGTAATAAGGCTTTCTTCGGACAGGCCACCTCTTAGATTCTTTTTTGCCTGGACAAGATGATTTTTTACTGTTTGTTTGGACAGACCCAACTGCTTTGAAATTTCATCAATCGTATAGCCTTCCAATTTGTTGAGCCTGAAAATCCGGGCTTGCTGTTTGGGTAGTTTTTGGATATACTCTTCAATCTTAACATACAATTGATCTGCCATCAGTATATCCATCATATCGGTATATGTCTCGCCCAAGTGTGTAATATACTCTTGCTTTAGTATTTCATTGCGTTTGAGTGTCCGAAAGAAATCGATAACCTGGCTTTTTACGATATTGTATAAAAATGCATCTAATCCTTTCTCGACATCTAACCGCTCCCGGCCCAACCAAAGTTTGATAAAACTCAATTGGATGATATCATTGGTTTGATCTACATCTTTAACTAGCGCAAGGGCATACTGAAATACTTTCAAATAGTAATTATCATAAATACTCCTAAATGCAGTATCATCTGATTTTTTGAACCGATATAGTATGTCTACGTCCATCATGGCAATAGGTTATCATAAAGCGTGCTGCATATTCCCTCAGATACGCTAATTATGACATAAAGGTATAATTCATCTCTTATATGGGCAAATTAACTTTTTGTAAACTCAAAGCACATCATCATTAGACCTTAAGTACAAAAAGCTACTCCCCTATCGCATAATAATGAAATCCCAGACCTTCGACCACCGACCTATCGAGCAGTTTGCGTCCATCAAAAATAAAGGCCGGCTTTTTCATCCCTTCTTTGATCCTCGACCAATCATATGTTTTGAATTCGTCCCACTCGGTCAAGATAGCAACGGCGTGTGCACCCTTACAAGCCTCATAGGGATCGTCGTACACAGAAACCGATTCTTTATTCTCTTCGGCACTCCTGCTGTTCAGATAATCCAGATCCACAAACACCTTCTGAGCGGGTACCTTTGGATCGTAAACGGCAATATTGGCCTGCTCACTCAACAAATAGTCCGTCACATATATGGCTGCTGACTCACGGGTGTCATTGGTATCCTTTTTGAAGGCCCAGCCCAATACGGCGATACGCTTGCCCGACACCGTATCAAACAGCGTCTGTACGATCCTTTCTGCAAAGCGCCTCTTTTGATGGTCATTCATGAGGATGACCTGCTCCCAATAGTCCGCGACTTCATATAAATTGTACGAACGTGCGATATAGACGAGATTGAGGATGTCCTTTTGGAAACAAGAGCCTCCAAAACCGACAGAGGCTTTAAGAAATTTTGACCCTATACGGGAATCCATACCAATAGCTTTTGCGACTTCATCTACATTGGCTCCGGTTTTTTCACAGAGTTCGGATATGGCATTGATAGAAGACACACGTTGCGCCAGAAAAGCATTGGCGGTCAATTTGGACAACTCCGAAGACCAGAGGTTGGTCGTGAGAATTCTGTCCCGACCGACCCATCTGGCATATATATTCACTAAGGCATCGATTGCCTCAGGCTGTTCACCGCCGATCAGTACACGGTCGGGCTGCAACAAATCCTGCACCGCTGTCCCTTCCGCCAGAAATTCGGGATTGGAAAGGATATGAAAATTGACGCCGCTGTCTGTATGGTGCAGAATACTCTTGAGGGCCGCAGCCGTACGGACAGGTAATGTTGATTTTTCGACGACGATCTTATCCGTCCGGGATACATCGGCAATCTGCCGTGCACACAGCTCGATAAATTTAAGGTCTGCGGCCATCCCTTTACCCTTTCCATAATTTTTGGTCGGGGTATTCACAGAAATAAAGATCATATCCGCTTCATCGATCGCTTTTTCAATGTCCGTAGAAAAAAACAGGTTCCGGTTTCTTGCTTTGCCTACTATCTCGGCAAGCCCGGGTTCGTATATCGGGAGATGGTCTAGATTTTCATCATTCCAAGCTGCGATACGCTCTGCATTCATGTCCACAAGTGTGATCTGAAGATCGGGACACTGCTGCGCAATGACAGACATGGTAGGACCACCTACATAACCAGCACCTATACAACATATTTTTTTTACTTCAATCGCCATTGTTTTGCATTTGTTAGAGACAAACTTAGATAAAATGCTGTGCATTCACGAATTCCAAAAAGAAAAAACAAAAATGAACTAATCGATCTCTCCTCTGCCTTTGAGAATCTTTGCTATAGAGGAAACGTATTAAATGTTTTTTAGAAAGGCTACCTTTCGCTAGTGCAAGAACCACTTCATGGTTCGTGTGCCAACATATATTTTTTGACAACTATATTTTTGCTATTTTTGAAGACACAACCCCTTAGAGGCATTGATCAAGAAGGAAACCATAGACAAAGTACTGGACACGGCACGTATTGACGAAGTCGTAGGAGATTTTGTGGACTTAAAGAAAAGAGGTACCTCCTTGATCGGCAACTGTCCCTTTCACAACGAAAAGACACCTTCGTTTCACGTATCGGTGTCTAGAGGTATATATAAATGCTTCGGTTGTGGGGCAGCGGGTGATTCAGTGCGGTTCGTCATGGATCATGAGAAATATCCGTATCCCGAAGCTATACGGTATTTAGCTAACAAATACCATATCGAAATCGAAGAAGAGGACCGCACGCCCGAACAGATGGTCGCCCAGGACAGGCGGGAAAGCTTACTTGTATTGAGCCAATGGGCGGGTAAGTTTTTTAAAGAGCAACTCTGGGACACTGATCTGGGAAAATCCATTGGCCTAGCTTATTTTAAGGAACGCGGCTATCGGGAAGATATTATCAAAAAATTTGACCTCGGCTACTCGCCTGACCAACGAACATCCCTAGTAGATGCCGCCAAGGCCGAAGGCTTTCAAGAGGAATATCTGACAGAGATCGGCTTGGCTATCCAACGGGATGACAAAGGTCTGTATGACCGATTTAGGGGGCGTGTTATTTTTCCTATACACAATCTTACAGGGCGTATCATAGGTTTCGGGGGGCGCACGCTCAAGACAGAGAAAACGACGGCTAAGTATGTCAATTCGCCCGAGAGTGAAATCTATCATAAGTCGGATGTACTATACGGAATTAGTCAGGCAAAAAAAGCAATTGTTGATGCCGACCTGTGTTATCTGGTCGAGGGGTATGCCGATGTCATCGCAATGCACCAAGCAGGCGTAGAAAACGTAGTTTCTTCCTCCGGCACCTCGCTCACTTCCGGGCAGATCAAACTCTTATCCCGTTTCACCAAAAACGTCGTTATCCTATACGACGGAGATACGGCAGGTATAAAAGCTTCGTTGCGTGGGACGGACATGCTCCTAGAGGAAGGACTAAATGTTAAAGTACTGCTTTTTCCCGACGGCAATGACCCTGACTCTTATGTAAAACAGATAGGCTCTACCGCATTTAAGGAATATATCCACAAGTACCAGCAGGATTTTATCTTTTATAAGACCAATATACTCTTAAAGGATGCCGAAGGTGATCCCATCAAACGAGCGGCAGTCATTCTAGATGTCGTACAAAGTATAGCACTCATCCCCGATGAGATCAAAGTATCCGCATTCATCCGACAGTGCAGTACCTTATTGGACATCGAAGAACGAGTATTGATCGCCGAACTGAATAAAATTCGAATAGAGAAGAGTAGGACACTAGAAAGAAAAAACAAAGCTACGACTAATGCTGACGACGAGCAACCGCTGGCCGACTCTTTTCTGACGGGTGCAGAAAGGGGAGCAAACCCCGACACCCTTTCTTCCCTTGCGCTTGGCTTGACAGGCGAGATCATGCAGGAACGCGAGATTGTCCGTATTCTGCTCAACTACGGCAGAGAGCCGGTCACTTGGGAAGGCAATGGCGATATTCCTGTAGCACCTTACCTGCTGCGAAACATAGACGACGTAACATTCGTATATCCTCCCTGCATCACCATCATAGAGGAGTTCAAAAAGCAGGCCGAGAACTTTGAAATACCCGAAACTCGTTTTTTCCTTTCACACCCCGACAAGGAAATCGCCAACCTCGCCATTAATTCGATGGCATCGCAGTACGAGATCAGTCCCAATTGGAACGACGATAAAAGAAAAATTTATGTCAGTACGGAAATCGAACACCTCAAAGATCTGGTCCTCCAAGCCATCTACCGTATCAAGAAAAGAAAATGTGCTGTGGAGATCGACAAAATCCGTAAAGAAATGAAACAACCACAATCTCCGGAAGATATGGAAGTCCTGCTGTTCAAATATCAAAAATTGAAGGAGGCCGAAAAGATTCTTGGCCAGTTTTTGGGGAATATCATTATCAAATAACTGCAACATGGCCAAGCATCTGGAATCAGGCTCTTTTGGCGAAGCCCTTGCCGTCCAATATCTCAAAAGACTGGGCTATGAGATCCTCTTCCAAAACTGGCGTTTCAAACGGTTAGAGATCGACATCATAGCCAAAGAGAAAGGTATCTTGGTCTTCGTCGAGGTGAAAAGCCGAAAATCAGACCACTACGGGTTGCCCTATGAATTTGTGGATCACACCAAGGAGCAACGTCTGATCCGGGCTGCAGAAGCCTTTTTAGCAGATTATTCCTACGAGGGAGATATCCGATTTGATATAGTATCCGTATATTTATCCACCCAAAAGGTAGAACTGATCAGAGATGCCTTTTGGAGCAATTAAATCAATGACAACATGAAGAATAGATTAACGTTAGTTTTTTCGCTGCTTTCAGTGCTAAGTTTGATAGGTTGTAAGACTGGTAAACTGGAATTTGTAAGCCCTGTCTCGGGCCACCGTGCTTTATATGGCGAAACGTTAAAGATAACCTTACATTTTCCTCAGCCCCAATTAGATTCGGTAATCTACTCTGTAGACGGTACGATTCTCGAAAAAAGGCAGGACACTTCCAGCCTGCTATTGGACACAAAGAATCTGGCCCTAGGCGATCGCTCCTTGACAGCCAAAGTGTATGTCAACGGAAAAGAAGACATCGCATACAGCAATATCCGGGTTTTGCCCGAAGCCGCGAAAAACTATGGGTTTGAAGTCGTGAACACCTACCCCCACGCTATAGATGCGTACACACAGGGGCTTCAATTTGCAGACGGTTTCCTCTACGAAAGCACCGGTAGCCCCCATGAGACCGAACTCAAGACCTCGCTGAGAAAAGTCGAATTGACAACTGGCAAGGTATTGCAAAAGGAAGAAATAGATGGAGATCATTTTGGCGAAGGGATGACCATTGTCGGCAACAAGATCGTTTTCCTCACCTGGCGCAGCAATATAGGCTTCTTCTATGACAAGAGCACATTCAAGCAATTAGGGACATTCCAATACGGAAATAGTAAAGAAGGCTGGGGGCTGACATACGACGGCAACCATTTGATCAAATCCGATGGCTCTGAGAGGCTGTATTTCCTCCATCCCGAAACAGGGCAGGAACAAAACTTCATTACGGTGTACGATGAAAATGGGGCTGTAGACAATCTAAACGAACTTGAATACATCGATGGTAAAGTATACGCCAATGTGTACCAACAGGATATCATCGTCATTATCAATCCCCAAACAGGAATCGTAGAAGGTAAAATCAATCTGGTGGGCCTCTATACCGAGAATAGGCAGCAATATGACAATGAAATGAACGGAATAGCCTATGATCCGGTAGCCAAAAGGCTTTTCGTGACGGGCAAGCTCTGGTCAAAACTCTTTGAAATCAAAATGATAGAGCGATAAAAAGGTTTAGTGATTATATATTTCTTTAACCAAGCTTTGTCGTCATTTCGATGAGGAGGTACGACGAAGAGAAATCTATGGCCAAATGGGAAATTAATCTAATTCATCCATAGATTTCTCCTCATTCTTCGTCGAAATGACGGGTTGGTTGCTAAAGTATATAATTGCCAAAGGTTTTTTTAACTCATCTAAAGAAAAAATAAAATTTCTACCCATGCAGGGGGTAACAATGTCTTCATCATGATGATATAAAGCTAAACGAGTAGTAAACTTTAAAATTAAATCATTATGAAAACGACATTGACATCAAAATTATTCGCTATTGCCTGTGGCATAGCTGTATTGGCTTCTTCCTGCAAAAACGATGGTACGGAAATAGGTTTGGCATCAGCATCATCCGCCAATTTCAAAGCCCTGCGTGAAAAGGCCCTCAAAGACCTTGTGCAGCAACAGACATTCAAAGCGGAAGAAGGGATTACTTTCACCTCCGAAAAAGGTGCCAAACTCACCATCCCCTCGGATTGTATCCACGACGAAAACGGCAACAGTGTCGACGGAGACGTTACACTATCCTTTATCGAGATCTACGACCGTGGAAATATGGTCGCCACCAACAAACCCGTCATGGGAAAAGACGAGGAGGGCAACCTATTGCCTCTGGTAACCGGAGGAGAATACAATATAAAAGTCGAAAAGGGTGGCAAAGAATTGAAAGCAGGGTGCATTTTTCAGGTCCATATCCCGGCAGCAAATACCGGAGCACTAGACTTTGGCATGAAGCTATGGACAGGCCAGATCAACGACGAAGGTAACCTGGTATGGGACGAAGTCGAAGGTGCAGACGGCAAAGGTGGAATACGTGCCAATGAGCAAGGTGTCGGGTACGATATCTGGGGAGATGAATTCGGCTGGGCCAATGTAGACCGCTTCTATAACGATCCAAGAGATAAAACACAGATCAAGGTCACCGTACCCAACGGCTATAACAGTGACAACGCAGGAGTGTACCTGGCTTATGAAAATGAACCAAATGTATTGGCTCAGCTGGATACCTACGATGCGCAGGACAAATTCTTTTCCGAGCACTATGGATTTATCCCTATCGGTATGAACCTACACGTCGTCTTCGTCTCTGAGAGCAACGGTACGATCGTGTATGCCATCAAACCGGCAACCATCGTAGCCAACGGCACTATTGCTATCACGGACGCCGATCTGAACACCACAACCAAAAACAATCTGATCAGTCTGATCAATGCTTTGAACTAAATCAACCCATATAGTAATCTACTTTATTACGCCGGCCTTTCGAGCATGAAAGGCCGGCTTCTCTTCTGCCCGATCCTTCTCAAACATTATACCCTTTGTCCAGATTTGATTTTTTACTTTTTAATTTTCACTTTTTACTTTATACTTTTGTAGCGTATGGGTAAGAATTTGCAAGTAACGATCGATAAAGATTCGGGATTTTGCTTTGGGGTCGTGTATGCAATCGACATGGCCGAAGAAATCCTGGAAGAGGACGGCTATCTGTACTGTCTGGGAGATATTGTGCACAATGATGAAGAGGTCGCACGGTTGAAGGCCAAGGGCCTACGTATCATCAATCACGAGGTACTACCGACATTGACCAATGAAAAGGTACTCATCCGGGCGCATGGTGAAGCACCCGAAACCTACAAAATTGCCCTGGAAAACAACATTACCCTGATCGATGCATCATGCCCCGTCGTGCTGAAACTACAAAATCGGATTAAGACTTCGCACGATGAAGACGAAAAAATTCTGATCTTCGGAAAACACGGCCACGCCGAGGTCATCGGCCTCCAAGGACAAACCAACAATGAGGCGACGGTCTTCCAAGACATTGACGAGCTGAACTCAGTCGATCTTCCACCTTCATTTACCCTTTACAGTCAGACGACAAAGAGTGTGGACAAGTTCTATGCCATCAAAAAAGAACTGACCAATAGGGGCTATGAGGTAAAGGCCAACGATACGATATGCCGACAGGTTTCCAACCGGTACGAAGATTTGGGTGATTTTGCGAGGCAATACGACAAAATCGTTTTCGTCTCCGGTAAAAAGTCTTCCAACGGCCGTGTATTGTACGACGTCTGTAAAACGGCCAACGAAAACTCTTATTTCATCTCCGGTCCGGAAGAATTGGACTCTTCTCTTTTTCAAGATGGTGATACCATAGGCATATGCGGAGCTACTTCTACACCTATGTGGCTTATGGAAGAGGTAAAGGCAGCCCTCGAAATATTATAATTTGGGTCATCTTATTTTCATTTTCAATCTATTAGCCCATCAACGCCTTAAAAATTATCTACTTTTGTATTCATGGTCAAGAAAGCAAAAAAGGGAATTTTGTTGGTCCAACTAGGAACCCCCGATTCACCTACTACTCCGGACGTGAGCAAATATCTCAGGGAGTTTTTAATGGACGGGAGGGTCATGGATATCCCTTATTGGAGCAGGACACTGCTGGTAAAAGGCGTAATCGTGCCCAAACGAGCACCAAAATCTGCAGCAACCTATTCGACGATCTGGGATGAAGAAACCGGTTCTCCCTTGATGTACTATAGCCGTGTACAGCAGCAAATGTTGCAAGAAGAATTGGGGGACGAATATCATGTAGAGCTGGCTATGCGCTATCAGAATCCATCCATTGAGTCGGCTTTAAAGAAAATGGAAGGAATGCTTTTGGAATCCCTCCGCATCATTCCACTCTTTCCACAATATGCTTCTGCGACTACCGGGTCCGTCATAGACAAGGTCATGGAAACCATGCGCACCTGGCAATATTTCCCCCAAGTATCCTTCGTCAGTAATTTTTGTGAGGATGACTTGGTTGTGGAAACCTTTTCCGAACACGCCCTACGTCATGATCTGAATGATTTTGACCATATCCTATTCAGCTATCACGGCCTGCCTGTACGACAATTGGGCAAAGTAGACCCAGCCGGGCAACTGCAATGTGACGACAAAGGCTGTAGATCCTGCGCAACGGAAACCAAGCCTTATTGTTATCTATCACAATGTTACAGCACAACAAGGGCTATTGTCAAAAGATTAGGATTGCAAGAGCATCAATATACGGTCTGTTTTCAGTCTCGCCTGGGCAAGACACCCTGGATCCAGCCTTATACTTCGGATACCTTGCATGACCTTGCACGCAAAGGTGTCAAAAAATTACTAGTTTTCAGCCCCGCCTTTGTAGCAGATTGTATAGAAACACTGGACGAAATCCAGGTAGAATATGCAAATGAATTTAAACAATTGGGCGGTGAGCAAGTCATAATGGTAGAGAGTCTAAATGATAATCCAAAATGGATACAAGCCTTGAAACGTATGGCTTTACATAATTAAGGAAGAGAAATAGAGATGTTGATATTTAATGCAGTATTATTGTTCGTTTTTGATTTTTATATATTTTTTGCACTTCGCGCAACAAAAATCAAGATTATACACAAGAAATGGTTCCCTTTTGCATGGTGGGGATATTCCCTCCTATTGTTTGCCGGATTATTTGTGGCAGCAAAGTTTAATATTCCATTGAGCTACCGATCTATCATTTTAGTGGCCTTTTTCATGACAGCCATTAGCAAGTTTATCTATATCCTGGTGGTCATGATGGACGATCTCCGTCGGGGCGGCGTATGGGTCACCCGACTTTTTTCGTCGAGAAAAGGCAAGTCTCCTGCAGAACGCATTGATAATCTGGAAAAACCATTACCCGAAAATCCAACTTATGGTATTTCCAGGTCTGAATTTTTGTTGAAATCGGGTATCGTCATAGCTTCATTGCCGATCATTCCCTTGTCATGGGGCATTATCTCCGGAGCGTATGACTATCGGATACGTCGGCAAAAATTGGTCTTACCTAATCTACCCCAGGCTTTCCACGGCATGCGCATCGCACAATTATCCGATGTACATTCGGGATCTTTCTACAACCATAAAGCCGTATCGGGCGGTATAGACATGCTCTTGCACGAAAAACCAGACATGATTTTCTTTACCGGAGACCTCGTGAATAATGTAGCCTCCGAGATGCGGGATTATCAGGACATCTTTTCCAGACTGAAAGCGGACTTAGGAGTATTTTCTACGTTGGGCAATCACGATTATGGAGATTACTATTATGGAAAGGAAGACAGTCCTGTCAAACGCAGAAATCTACAAAACCTAATCCAGACACACCGCGTCATGGGCTGGGATATCTTGATGGATGAAAATAGAACCATACGTGTAGACAACGAAGAAATTGCCGTCCTAGGCGTACAAAACTGGGGAACAGGTAGGTTCCCTAAAAAAGGAGACCTACAAAAAGCTCTATCCGGAACAGATGAAAAACCGGTCAAACTGTTGCTGTCTCATGACCCTTCACATTGGCGGGCACAAGTCCTTGACACAGACATCGACGTCATGTTTGCCGGACATACGCACGGTATGCAGTTCGGTGTACGAGGTGAACATTTCCAGTGGAGCCCTGCAAAATTTGTGTACAAAGAATGGGCAGGGCTATATAAAGAAAAAAATCAACAGCTGTATGTCAATACCGGTTTTGGCTTTTTGGGATACCCCGGTCGTGTAGGGATCCTACCGGAGATTACAATTTTTGAATTGGTGAGGGGGTAATTGTTTGTTTGATTGCTGGCGTACACCTGCCTACCGGTAGGTAGACGTACCATGTGCTATTACCCCTCATAATAGAGCCCCAATGTGTGCTTAACGGCACTCAGGCATTGCATCTCTATAAAAATATCCATATCTACCTTAACATTATTTTTTCCATTCTCCGCAAAATTTCAAAAAAATACAACTACGTTTGCAAAAAATAAATGTAATTTGTACATTTATTCCCACAATCAATTGTATTTTAGATATGTTCTCTTTTTTAGATCAGCCCCATACTCGCATCAACCTATTGACGGGCGAAAAAATATTGGTCTCTCCCCATCGCAGCAAACGTCCCTGGCAGGGGCAGGTAGAAGATGCTGCAACAGATGAAAGACCGCAATACGACCCCAAATGCTATCTATGCCCCGGCAATGCACGGGCAGACGGCACCATGAACCCCGATTACAAAGACAGCTTTGTCTTCGTCAACGATTTTTCCGCATTATTGGAAGATTCCACCTTGGAAAAGTACAATGAAGAAGACCTGTTACAAGCCGAAACAGAAAAAGGTATTTGCAAGGTGATCTCCTTTACTCCCCGGCACGACCTGACCCTTCCGGAAATGGATACCGAATCCATCAAGGCCGTTGTGGACCTATGGCAAAGAGAATTCGAAGAGCTCGCTCAAAAGGATTGGATCAAATACATACAAATATTCGAAAACAAAGGTGCAATCATGGGTTGTAGCAATCCCCATCCACATGGACAAATATGGGCACAGAGCTCATTGCCTGTCGAAATCCAGAAAGAAAGCATACAACTGAAAAAGTACTACCAAGAGAAAGGAAAATCTTTGTTAAGTGCCTATTTGGAGGTAGAACTCAAAAAAGGAGAACGTATCATTGTAGATAACGAACATTTCGTGGCATTGGTCCCTTTTTGGGCGGCATGGCCTTATGAGACCCTGGTCATCAGCAAAAGGCATATCACGAATATATTGGAATTTACGGAAGACGAAAAAATGGATCTGGCGAAGACACTGCAAGAACTGACCATCCGTTATGACAATATCTTCAAGACATCGTTCCCTTACTCGGCAGGTATGCACCAAGCCCCAATCAACAATGGAGACCAGCCCGCATGGCATTGGCATATGCACTTTTACCCACCTCTGCTGCGGTCGGCCACGGTCAAGAAATTTATGGTCGGGTACGAGATGTTGGCCAATCCCCAAAGAGATATCACACCAGAATATGCAGCGGAAGTACTAAGAAATCAATCGACTACACATTATAAGCAAAAATAGATGATAGCGAGTTCACAATTAAAAAAAAGATATGAGGAAGTTTTCGGGTCGACACCACAGCTTTTGGCTAAATCTCCCGGCAGGATCAACATCATCGGTGAACATACCGACTACAATGGTGGTTTTGTATTGCCTACAGCAATAGATAGAGCCATTTATGTCGCTGTAGGGAAAAGAAACGACGAGCAAATCCATCTTTATGCCGAAGATTTCCAACAAGACTTTGAAACGAACCTAAATCAAATAAAACCTTCGGAAGTGAATTGGGCCAACTACATCTTAGGTGTAGTACATCAGATACAGGAACGCGGCAAGGCCCTTTCCGGATTCAATTTATACATAGATGGCGACGTGCCTTTGGGGGCGGGTTTGTCCTCCTCTGCTGCAGTCGAATGTGCTGTAGGCTTTGCGTTGAACGAATTGTTTGGTTTGTCTTTTGATCGCAAGGAAATTGCACAGATCGGCCAATTGGCCGAGCATACTTTTGCCGGTGTAAAATGTGGTATCATGGATCAATTTGCATCCGTACTCAGCAAAAAGGGGCATGTCATCAAGTTGGATTGTCGCTCCTTGGACTATGAGCACGTACCGCTGGAACTTGGAGACTACGAGATCGTGTTGCTCAATACGAATGTGAAGCATTCGCTTGCTTCTTCAGCATACAACAACAGACGGGAGCTATGCGAACAGGGCGTGCGTTGGATCAGTGAAAAATATCCTAAAGTGCAAAGTCTCCGTGATGCAGCAGTAGCCATGCTCGATGAAATGGTCAAGCCTAAAGATGCAGATACCTACACCAAATGTAAGTACGTCATCGAAGAAAACGAAAGAGTGCACCGTGCATGCGAAGCTCTAAAACGTGGAGATATCCCCGAACTTGGGAAGCAAATGTTTTTGGCACATCAAGCCTTAAGTAAGGAATATGAGGTGAGCTGTGAGGAATTGGACTTTTTGGTAGACTATGTTAGACAGATACTCGAAGTTGTGGGTGCGAGAATGATGGGAGGGGGATTCGGTGGTTGTACGATCAATATCGTCAAAAAAGGATACGGAAAGGCGATAGCAGATCAAATTGCCCCTATCTATAAAGATAGATTCAATCTGGATTTAGAAGCAATCTTTGTCAAAGCCGACGAAGGTTCAAGTGTCATAGGATAAAAAGAGCGGCAAGAAGCCGGGTTTTTAAGAGGTCCGAGGGGGCGTTGCCTCCCTCGGACCTCTTAAAATTCAACGAGAAACTATAAGGCCTCACAGTTTGGGTGCACGATACGACCGCTATATACCCGATCCTAACATAGTTTCCCAAATTGGTTTATACACCGGATTTGATATACCCTCCCCGTGATACGGATTTTTTCCTTTTGCCTTAGGATTTCTCAACGGTTCGCTCAAACGGTAAATTTGGCTTTCGGGGATGTCACACGCGGGATATAGTTGCGTCAATATTCCGGCCAAAGCCTCTTGTGCATGATAAACACCATACAATCTGTTTCCGGGAGTTACGCCAGGGCTTGAATACCAATCGGCAATTACCCTGGGCTTTGCGCTTTTCACATCCCATCCCCCCGAAAAAGCAATTACCCGGTCTACCTTCTCTTTTTTTGCAATATATAAGCCCATTCCCCCTCCCATTGACTGTCCGGCTATACAGATTTTATCCCATCGCGGCTTGTCCCCGTCCAGATAATTACCCCATCCCCCTTGCGGGTCAGTAGTGTTGAGGTATTGCAATAGTTTAACAAATCTGGGTATAATGGCATCGTGAGGCTGATCGGGAATAGTTGGTAAACTTATATTTCCATAAGCTCTGGCTTGTCTAAAATCTTCATAACAGGTCGGATAAAGGGTCGGAGCCGCACAGACCGCTGTTCCCGCCGGCCTCGAAATGAATGATAGCTGAATAACTCTATACTTGTGTTCTAAAGCAACCTGAAAAAAAGGCGTACCCACTCTCTTGGGTATGCCCCCCGTGCCCCCTAGCCACAACATAATTTTATTGTTCACTATTTGCGGGTTATAAAAAACCACGTGGGCAGAATCCCAATAGGTAATGGCCGGATTGGTTTCACTTGGTTTTATTTGCAACGTGACATCAAATTCCCGTGATTTATCCAGTTCTTCGATAGTCAGTAATTTTCGCTCTTCCGGAGGTATAGGCTTGGCTATATCATGGGATATTGCGGTAAGCAACACAACAAGTACTGAAATGTTGAAAAATTTGGGTTTCATAGTAATCGTGGATTTTAAACGCTCCGCGCATAAGAAAATATTTGGTGCACACCAAATCCATTATTTGTTTATTGGCCTAAAATAAATAAAAAGCCGGGAATTGAAAGAAAGGAAAATTTTAAAAGGAACAACAATAAAAAACGCGGTATTCCTACCGCGTTTTTTATGCTATAAAGAAAGTATCTCGACGATCCTCGTCAAGTTGGTATTGATCTCATGTATATGCTTGATGGCTTTGCTGAATGGTGTAAACTGAACCTGTCCACAGATCAAGCCGGCCATTTCACCCCGGCGTCCCTCCAGCAGTCCCTCCACTGCAGCAACCCCCAATCTACTCGCCAGCACTCTATCCATACACGTAGGCTTACCTCCACGCTGTATATGCCCCAATATAGATACCCGTACATCATAGTTCGGATAGCGTTCCTTGATCTTGTCTGCGACGACAAGCCCCCCTTCATCGTCACCTTCGGCAACAATGATAATGCGGGAAGCCTTGTTTTTACGTGTTTTATCGAGGCGATCCAGGATAGCTGTATAGTCTACTTCTATTTCGGGTATCAACACGGCTTCGGCACCGGTACTGATGCCCGAACGAAGAGCGATCAATCCCGAATCCCTCCCCATAACCTCAATGACAAACAATCTATCGTGGGATTCTGCGGTATCTCTTATTTTGTCCACCGCATCCACCACTGTATTGATGGCTGTATCGTATCCTATCGTAAAATCCGTACCGGCCAGGTCGTTGTCGATAGTTCCGGGCATACCTATGATGGGAACATCAAACTCTTCGATGAATTTGGATGCCCCGGTAAAAGTTCCGTCACCTCCTATAACGACCAGTGCGTCAATTCCTAATTTTTGGATGTTATCGAATGCCTGCTGCCGACCTTCCTTGGTCATGAACTCTTCACTACGGGCAGTTTTTAAAATGGTCCCACCCCGTTGAATAATATTGGCAACCGATTTGGCATCCATCGAGACGATTTCTCCATTGACCAACCCATTATATCCTCGCCTCACACCAAAAACATTCAACCCATGATAAATACCTGTACGAACGACGGCTCTAATTCCAGCATTCATACCGGGAGAATCTCCTCCCGATGTCAATACTGCAATATTTTTTATTTTACTCATTTTACAAAAATATCAAAAATGTATTGTATTTTTTATTAAATTTCTATTAAACAAATCACTTATTTGCTTTATAAGCATCGATACCGGATTGCAAAAAAGCAGTGTACTGCACAATATCGTAATTGGCTCCACTGGTCGGAACAAGCAAGCCTCCGCTATTGTCCACAATAGCGTACAAGGGTTGGGAATTGCTCTGAAAACGGGTAATCTGAAAATCTGTATTCTTTTTTCCTACGGTATTTATCTTCTTGCCGCTATGTGATGACACATATTGTTCGTTTTCGGGAAGTTTCAGATCATGCTCATCCACATACAGCTCCACGAGAATAAATTCGGTATTGATCATATTCTTCACCATAGGATCCGACCATACACCAGCCTCCATTTTGCGGCAATTGACACAGGTCCATCCCGTGAAATCGATCAACAAGGGCTTGTCCTGTGCTTTGGCAGCCGCCAAGGCCTCCTCATAATCATAATACGGGTCAAATCCTTTTATCGTAGCGCGACTATGGAAGTGCGTGTAATGCTTTCGAGCAGATGCATCCGTACTGCCATGGAACTGTGCCCCCCCTTGCACCCCTGCGGCCAGATCAAAGTCCTGCGTACCTATAGGTGGCAGAAAAGCGGCTATGGACTTGAGCGGCGCCCCCCACATACCCGGTATCATATAGACCACAAAAGAAAAAACCAAAATAGATAGCACCGTACGTGGAACGGACAAAAAGTCCAAAGGACTATCATGGGCAAAGCGGATCTTGCCGATCAAATACAAACCCATCAGTCCGAATATCGTGATCCACAACGCCAAAAACACCTCTCTGTCCAAAAACTGCCAATTGTACGCCAAATCAACATTGGAGAGGAATTTCAACGCAAGTGCCAGCTCCAGAAATCCCAACACGACTTTCACACTGTTCAGCCATCCACCGGACTTTGGTAAGGATTTCAGCATCGAAGGGAACATGGCAAACAGCACAAAAGGCACAGCCAGAGCCAACGAAAACCCAAACATACCTATGGCGGGTCCCAGACGTTCACCTTTGGTTGCCGCCTCTACCAATAACGTACCGATGATAGGTCCTGTACACGAGAAAGAGACGACTGCCAAACTGGCCGACATAAAAAACAGGCCTACCAATCCTCCTCTATCTGACCCGGCATCGATCTTATTGACAAAAGAACTGGGTAGCGTGATCTCAAAAGCTCCAAAGAATGAAGCCGCAAACACCACCAAGAGCAAGAAGAAAAAGAAGTTGAATATACCGTTGGTCGATAAGGCATTCAAAGCCTCTGCCCCAAAAGCTATCGTAATCAACATGCCCAATGCCACATAGATCACAATAATAAAAAGGCCGTACAGGAGAGCCTGTGACACGCCTTTGCTTCTGGAGCCTGCTTTCTTGGTAAAAAAACTCACCGTCAACGGTACCATCGGGAATATACAAGGCATCAAAAAGGCCGCAAAACCTCCTATCAACCCGGCGATAAATATTCCCCACATAGACTGTTTATCACCACTACCCTGAGATGCATCTACAGCAGCAGAAGAGACCGTAGCCGTATCACCGGATAAACTCTCATCAGCCTGCCCATCCGAAAACTCCAGATCATCCGGAACCTCCATCAATTGGGAAGTATCAGCACCGTCCGAAAACTCCAGTCCCTCGACGGAGAGAAGTGTATCCGATTGGCCGTAGGCTGCTGAAACGGCCATGAAAGACACATATAGCAAGGCCAACAAAACCCTTATTTTATTCTTCATACGTTACAGATAAAGATCGTAAAAATAAGAAAAAATAGGGAGAAGAGCGTTGTTTGAATGTAAAGATACCGTAGATGTTCGTAGAGACATAAGATCCTATGCCTCTACTGTTGGATAAACAAAAGCAGGTGACGAAAAACGCCACCTGTTTCAGCTAAAAAATCTTTTGCCGCTACTATTTAATCGTCACCGTAAAATTATACTCATCAGGAGGTAGACACTGGTTTTTGTCACAGGCCTGCCACTCCACCGTACCCGAGACTGTTGTCGGTTTGGCGCTGTTCAACTTTACCTTTTGTTGAAACACTACTTCCTGTGTAAAATAAGGTACGTTCATTTTAAATACCTCTTCGTATTTGGTCTTCGGCTTAGGCTCTGCTGTCTTTCCATTCAGACTATACTCCTTTGAAGGTTTGAATGTAAACACGGTAGGGAGTGGTCCACCATCAGGTACATTTTGCGAATAGATGTTCCAACCGTTCTGAATAGTCGCCTTGATAAAAACAACACCTTCTTTGCTATTTAGTTTTTTCTGTGCCACACTCCATTTCACAGGATTATGGATCTGGGCAAAAGCCCCGGTAATTACCATCAGCACAGCTACAATTGTTAAGCCAATTTTTCTCATCTGTTTAATTTTTCTTAATGGTGATAAAGCTCTGCCCTAACGGCAGGGTTTCATACTATCTATCATTCAAACTTATTGCTATGACCCCGTGAAGGCCAAAAAGTTTAATGCTAAGGTACAGGAATTGAAACTATTTTAACAAGTAATTTTTTTGTTATAGCTGACAAACCATATCTTCTAAGTCGTGTTTTAAGCTTAATTTAAGCCCTCAAATTTTTGGAAGCTTCGGAAGTTTTCAAAGCCTATAAGCTATCTCCTTCAAATCACATTTTATCATTTCTCCGTCCACAAAAATCTGTAAGAGACCATCTTCCTCTACTCCTCTGATCCATCCTTGTACAATATCACCCTTCAATTGATAAGTGCAAATTTCATCCCTTTGGAAAAGCCGATCATTGTATTCCCTCAATAATTCCTCCTGCTGTTCTCCAACCAGGAACCATTCATACATCTTCAGTCTTGCCCGAATGCGGTGCAGCACCTCTACCAGAGACAGATCGTCCGTTGCGCCAGCCAGCTTCAAGGAAGTCGCCTTTTGGCATAGCTCTTCGTGGAAATCGGTCTGTGCGACGTTCAGTCCTATGCCCATAATCGACGCTATCAGTTTATTCCCACTGATCTTGTTTTCAATCAAGATACCACAGACTTTCTGACTATCTATATAGATATCGTTGGGCCATTTGATACATACTTTTTTATCAGGAATATAGCTCCTTACCGTATCGCATACGGCCAAACTGGCCATGGCGGTCAATAAAAATTGCCGGGAAACATCTATATTTTCAAGTTTTACATAGATACTGGCCGTTAGGTTCTGGCCTGGCTTTGTAACCCAGGAGGTTCCCCTCTGTCCACGGCCCTCTGTCTGCATTTTTGCCATAATGGCAGTCCACGAAGGGAGTGGCTTGAAATTTGACAGTAATTGTTTTAAGTAATCGTTTGTGGAGGCCACTTTATTCAAAACAATTAAATGATAAGGCTGATAATATCCAAAAATTGTATTATTTTGCAAAAGAATACTGTTTTAACGTTTTCAAAGTAAAACTATAATATTTATTAATGAGTAAAAAGGAAAAAACAGAATTGTCGAATAAATTGGCCGAAGTGGTAGTACATGGCATGCAGGAGAAGAAAGGTCATGAAATCGTAAAACTGGATATGAGGGAAATAAATGCGACTATTTCTGATTATTTTGTGATATGCCATGCAGACTCCAACATCCAAGTCAACGCGATCGCCAAAAGTGTAGAAGACGAGGTGTACAAGGTATTCAAGCAGGATCCTTGGCATAAAGAGGGACAGGGCAATGGAGAATGGATATTATTGGATTTTGTAGACGTAGTCGTCCACATCTTCAAGACCGAAACACGCCAACACTACAGGATAGAAGACCTTTGGGGAGATGCCAAGATACAATCCTACCAAAGTGCATAACTTATAGCGTATATTAAGATTAGAGAGTATAAATAAGAATGAAGAAGATTCCAAGTAAAAAAGTAACGCCGATACCTCCAAAATTCAATATGATGTGGATATATATCGCCATGATCATAGGTTTTATCGCGCTCAATTATATGTATAGTGGCACGGGGGCGCAGGAGATCACGTACGAAAACTTTGAGAAAAACATGCTTCGTACAGGAGATGTAGAGAAACTGATCGCCTACAACAAGGGCAATATTGTCGAAGTGGAGGTATACATCAAAAAAGACAGGCTACAGGACGACCCGAAATATAAAGATGTCGCTCCTGTGGACAACGCATTGAGTTTTTCCTCCACTGCGAGACCACAGTACATGTTTTCTGAAGGCTCTGCGGAGATCCTGAACGAAAAACTTCGGGAATCCCAAAAGGATATGCCTGAGGATATCGCACCGATATCGGCCAAATGGGAAGAACGTACCAATGCATGGGGAGGTTTCTTTATCTCCTTTATCCTGCCGTTGATCATTATCGTCGCCCTGTGGATGTTTCTGATGCGACGTATGAGCGGTGGTGCCGGAGGAGGTGGTGGTGCCATCTTCAACATCGGCAAATCAAAAGCACAGCTATTTGACAAAGAATCTCAGATCAACATTACATTCAACGATGTAGCAGGGTTGGAAGAGGCCAAAACCGAGGTCATGGAAATCGTGGATTTTCTTAAGAATCCCAAAAAATATACCGAACTGGGCGGTAAAATCCCGAAAGGGGCACTGCTTGTCGGCCCTCCGGGCACCGGAAAGACCTTGCTGGCCAAGGCTGTTGCCGGTGAAGCCCAAGTACCGTTTTTCTCTTTGTCCGGTTCCGATTTTGTCGAAATGTTCGTCGGTGTAGGGGCATCACGTGTGCGGGACTTGTTCAAGCAGGCCAAAGAAAAGGCACCTTGTATCATATTCATTGACGAGATCGATGCCATAGGCCGTGCTCGGGGCAAAAACTCCATCATGGGTGGTAATGATGAGCGAGAGAATACGTTAAACCAGCTTTTGGTTGAAATGGACGGCTTTGGCACCAACTTAGGTGTTATCCTGTTGGCTGCGACCAACCGTTTGGATGTATTGGATTCGGCCTTATTGCGTCCAGGTCGCTTTGACCGTCAGATTTCCATTGACAAACCTGACCTGATCGGCCGTGAACAGATATTCAATGTACATTTGAAACCCTTAAGGCTTGCAGAGGAAGTCGATGCCAAAAAACTTTCGGCACAGACCCCTGGTTTTGCCGGCGCAGAAATTGCCAACGTCTGTAATGAAGCTGCACTCATCGCCGCAAGAAAAAACAAGAAAGCTATAGACATGCAGGATTTCCAAGACGCGATAGACCGGGTGATCGGTGGATTGGAAAAGAAAAATAAAATCATCTCTCCTGAAGAGAAAAAGATTGTGGCTTACCACGAAGCAGGACATGCTATCGCAGGTTGGTTCCTCGAACATGCCGATCCATTAGTCAAGGTATCTATTGTCCCACGTGGGGTAGCCGCACTGGGCTATGCACAGTACCTCCCCAAGGAACAGTTTCTGTACACGACCGAACAATTGATGGACAGCATGTGTATGACTATGGGTGGCCGTGTCGCCGAGGATATTACCTTCGGACGGATCTCTACAGGAGCACAAAATGACCTGGAGCGTATCACTAAACTGGCTTATGCCATGGTAGCTGTGTATGGTATGAACGACAAAGTGGGCAATGTGTCTTTCAAGGATAGTTCAGGAGAATCCCAATTCCACAAACCTTATTCGGATCAAACGGCAGAACTGATCGACGAAGAGGTACGTCAGCTTATTACCTCTGTGTATGAGCGTACAAAAGAGCTGTTATTGGAAAAAAGAGAGGGATTGATCAAGATTGCCGAGAAACTTCTGGAAAAGGAAATTCTATTCCAGGCCGACTTGGAGGAAATCCTTGGCAAGAGACCTTTTACGCACCGTACGACGTACGACGAATTTGTAAATGGCGGGGTAGACGGAGGTGGCGTTCCTCCTACCGAATATCCACTACCGAATATTCCAGAGGAGAGTAGCAACGCTAGTGTACCTCCTTCAGAACCTTCTCCTGAAGAAGCGAATAGTTCTCAACAATAATAGTAATGGGAGTATCTAAAAAGGTGTCATGTTAAGCGAAGCCGAAACATAACGCCTTTTTAGACACCCCTTTTATCTTTTCTATGAACATCAGAAATACAACGGCCAAGGAACGCATGCTAAAGAAAGTACGGCAAGCCCTGCTTCAGAAGCGCGAGAATCCACACCCCAATCTGGAAGAGATGCCGCTGTATAAAGATGAAACCGAGCCATTGGACGTGACTTTTGCCAGGGAACTAAATGCTGTTTCCGGTAATTTTATCTATTGTGACGGTGAAATTTCTGTTGTAGAGAATCTTATTGCCTTGGTCGAGCAGTTCCACATCAGCAAGATCGTTGTATGGGAACCTGCCATACAAAAAATGTTGGGACATTACGGCTTTCCTTTCTTAAAAGGCGAGGACAATCTTCAGGATGTAGAAGCAGGAATCACCGGTTGTGAGGCTTTGATCGCCCGCAATGGTAGTATCTTGGTGTCCAATGCAAACAGGAGCGGAAGAAGCCTCAGCATTTTTGCTCCTATCCATATCGTGTTTGCCAAAGCTTCCCATATCGTCATGGACATCAAACATGCATTGACGTTGGTCAAACAAAGATATGGCGAACAGCTCCCGTCTATGCTCAGTGTCGTGACGGGCCCCAGCCGAACCGCCGATATAGAAAAGAAACTCGTGTTGGGTGCACATGGCCCCAAAAACCTGTATGTATTTTTAATCGAAGATAGATTCTGATTTTATGTTACAATATCTCTACGCTACTCCTGTTGCAAGTATCATTTTTGTCCTCACCATCGTGACGAGTGTCTATGCTTTTTCAAATCCGCAGATCTATGGCAACATGATGCTCCACCCTTATAGTATCCATCGGAATAAATCGAAATGGTACACTGTTTTTACGAGTGGAATCATCCATGCTGATTGGATGCACCTGATCTTCAATATGGTCACGTTCTTTTACTTTGGCTTCTCATTGGAGAGCATATTTGTGCAAGCCAATGGACCTTTGGGGCATCTGTATTTTGCAATGCTATATATCGTCAGTCTGGTGTTGAGTGATATTCCTACCATCATACAACAAAAAAACAATCCAGGCTACTACAGCCTTGGGGCCTCCGGCGCCATTTCGGCAGTCCTGTTTAGCTTTATACTCTTTTACCCCAAGGCCGAACTACGGATATTCTTTGCGATCCCTATGCCGGCTTATCTGTTTGCTGTACTCTACATCGGCTATTGTATATGGGCCTCCAAGAATTCGCAGGATCGCATCAACCACGATGCCCATCTCTTCGGTGCTTTATCCGGGTTACTGATCACTATCGTGTTGCACCATTGGATCATCGGACATTTTATCGGGCAGTTTTAACCCGCCCAATTCTCCCGATCCAAACTCCTGAATTGTATCGCCTCGGCCAGATGTTGGTTCTGAATATATTCGGAGCCATCCATATCCGCTATAGTGCGGGCGACTTTCAGTATACGATCGTAAGCTCGCGCGGATAGATGCAACCTTTCCATCACGACTTTCAATAGATTTCGGCCGGTATCATCAATTTGACAGATCTCGCGCAAAGACTTTGAACCCATCTGTGCATTGCAGTGCACATGATCGTCCTGCGCAAACCTCTTCTCCTGTATCCGTCGGGCTTGGATAACGCGGGCACGAATATCCTCACTCCTCTCGGCCGTACGACTACTTGACAACTCTTTGAATTCCACGGGGGTGACTTCTACATGCAGGTCTATACGGTCTAGCAGTGGCCCCGAAACCTTGCTCAAATAGCGTTGTACAGCGGCTGAACCGCATACACAATCCTTGTCCGGATGGTTGTAATATCCACAGGGACACGGATTCATAGCCGCGATCAAAACAAAACTGGCCGGGTAATCCACTGTAAATTTTGCCCGGGATATCGTAATATACCGGGACTCCAATGGCTGCCTCATAACCTCCAATACTGTTCGCTTGAATTCGGGCAACTCATCCAGAAAAAGTACACCGTTGTGCGCCAATGAAATTTCGCCGGGTTGTGGATTAGACCCTCCTCCGACGAGTGCCACGTCAGAAATCGTATGATGTGGCGCACGAAACGGGCGGATACTCAACAGTGATTCGGAGGAATGCAGCTGTCCTGCCACAGAATGGATTTTGGTCGTTTCTAGTGACTCTTCTAAAGAGAGCGGCGGAAGTATGGTAGGCAAACGTTTGGCAAGCATGGTTTTTCCTGCTCCGGGAGGTCCTATGAGAATGACATTATGTCCTCCTGCAGCAGCGATCTCCAATGCCCTCTTGATATTTTCCTGTCCCTTTACATCTGCAAAATCTATATCATATGTGTTGATCTTGCACAAAAATTCCTCTTCGACATCCACGACAGTAGACTCGATAGTACTCTGGTCTCGAAAAAATGCAACGACTTGTTCCAACCGATCTACCCCAACGATGTGGAGACCGGAGACAACAGCAGCTTCACGGGCATTGGTCCTGGGCAGGACAATTCCTTTATATCCTTCCTTTTTGGCCTGTACAGCGATAGGCAAAACCCCTTTGACTGACTGTATCGTCCCATCAAGGGACAATTCGCCCAAAAGGATATACTCACCGATGATGTCTGGTTCAATCTGTCGGGAAGAGGCCAATATACCCATAGCTATGCTCAGGTCATAGGACGAACCTTCTTTTCGGATATCGGCCGGCGCCAGATTAATGACAATCTTCTGTCTAGGCATACGAAGACCTATTGCCGCAATGGCACTTTCTATCCGGCGCAGGCTTTCTTTGACAGCATTGTCGGGCAATCCAACGATATAAGAATGTAAACCCGCAGTTATATTGACCTCTACCGTAATGATAGACGCCTCTATTCCATACACTGCGCTACAAAATGTTTTTACAAGCATACAGACTTAATTGGTTAGCTAAATATAATAATTTTTGCGCAAACAAAGTATTATTCAAGAAAATAAGATGATTTTGCTATACATTGATAGAATAATCGTATATTGGGTTAGCAGAAAAAAATGAAAAAAATTAAACGTTTCTTCTTTTTTTGTGTTTAATAGATAGTAAGATATAATAATTAAAAAGCATATGAAGGATAGTGGAAAAATAGTAACCGCCATGTTGGCTGGTTTGGCCGCAGGGGCAGTTTTGGGTATTTTATTTGCACCGGACAAAGGGTCAGAGACAAGAGACAAACTGAATGAATCGTTAGCCGATTTGGGTGATGCCCTCAAAGAACGTGCTGAAGAGCAGTTCGACCAATTGAACGAATTCAAGGAAAAAATATTGTCGGCCGTGAAATCCAAACTTTCGAAAGCAGAGGATATCATCGAAGAAGAAATCGAAGAGCATGCCTGACATTATTTAGCACCAGATAGATCTGGTGCTAAAGTAAGGTAGTAATTGATTTCTAGCCCTTTTCTTTTAAAACAATATTTGCGCATGGACGATCAAAAATTTTCTTTATCAGGAAGCTTTCAAAAAGCGAAAGAATATGTAGATACACAGATCGAATTGACCAAGCTAAAGGCTTTGGCCAAGGCTGCCCGCATTGGAGGTGCTTTGGTCGTGGATGCCACGAAACTCATATTAGGATTGATCGTCATATTCTTTATTTCTTTGGCTTTGGGTTTCTACTTAGGCGAACTGATGGGAAGCAATGCCTTGGGCTTCTTGACGACAGGAGCTTTTTTCTTGTTACTGATATTGATTATCCGGGTTTTTGAACCCAGGTTGGAAACTCGTTTTACAGATATGACCATCCGTAAGGTACTGGCCAAGTGGAACGAGGAAGATGAAGACGTATCCATATTCGGGGAACAAGAAGAGAAAACAAAAGGAGAAGATACTATTGACAAGGAGAAAACAGATGAGCCACAAAATCACTAATATTGCCGATCTGCAAAGGGAGATAGCACGGCTGAAGAACCTGAAAAAAGAGCAGGAAGCTTATCTGCTTGACCAGTATGCCTTGCTCCGAAAGAAAATCGAGATACCTTCCCGAATTTTGGGTATGGTGACTTCCTATATTCCAGGCGTCGATATGGTAAAGGGTCTCTTTTCTTCCATAACTTCGAAGAATAAGGTAAGCAGCAAATCGGATTGGCTGACCAACACCTTACGCTTAGCACTTCCATTGGTACTAAATAAAACCTTGTTGAAGAATGCGGGATGGCTCAAAAAGTCTATGGTGCTTTTAGCTTCGGAAGGCGCCGCCGGACAGATCAACCAAGATAAAATACAGTCTTTTGTCTCCAAGATAGCAGGTTTTATCCGTCCCGCGAAGAAAAAGAAAAAACACAAGGAAGTTCCGCCTTTGGCAGAGAGCAAACAGGATGCTTTCAATTTTGGTATACCTCCCGAAAGTGAAACATCTTAGTAAAATAGTGGTCAGTCATCAGTTGTAAGTAATCAGTACCAAACTTTGCAAACTGTTTATTTAATGGCTTTATAAATGATATGGGGGGAACAATTGAACTTATCAAAAACAGGTCAGATATAGGCGCAGGAACGAGAGGTTCGGATTTGGGAATAGATGCGATGGAAATTGCTGCCATCAACAAAGGGAATCGCTTCTTTCAAGACCATACCTATGTAGATATCCCGACCCGCAATGAAAGCATTTATACAGATGACGAAAGCCCTTTCGCCAAGCATATCAAAGAAATATATCAGCAATGCCAACAAGTAGCCTCAGCTGTAGAAGATAGTCTCTTGAGGCACAATTTCCCGTTGGTATTGTCCGGTGACCATTCTTCGGCCATGGGGACGATCTCGGGCGTAAAATCAGCCTTCCCCAACGAAACATTAGGTGTAATCTGGATTGACGCCCACGCCGATATCCATTCTCCCTATACTACTCCTTCGGGCAACATGCACGGAATGCCTTTGGCTGCAGTCCTACAGGAGAGTAATCTACCCTGTCTTATCAACGATATCCATAAGGATATACGTATCTTTTGGGAAAAGCTCCAGAAAATTGGTATAGACATGCCCAAGCTAATTCCCCCACACTTAATTTATTTTGGTGTACGCGATACAGAAGAGCCGGAAGACCTGTTGATCGAACGCTTGGGGATCAAAAATTATACGGTTGAAGAAGTGCGGGAAAGAGGATTGAAAGCCAGTGTCGCAGATGCTCTTAACCGACTATCTACCTGCGATAAGCTCTATGTCTCTTTTGATGTGGACAGCATGGACAGTGAACTGATAGCTGACGGCACAGGTACGCCCGTACCGCGAGGTTTTATGCCTTCGGAGATCGTACTGTTGCTACAGGATATTTTCCGTTCCGGAAAAGTCACCTGCTTAGAAATAGCTGAAGTGAATCCCCTTTTGGATCACCAAGGCAACCGTATGGCTGAAGTCGCATTTGATATACTCGAACAGATTACCCCTTTAATAGAGAAGTCCTAGACGTGCAAAGCTTTTGAAACTTCGCAAGTCTTTCTATCTATACAAACCTATGAGTTTTAAAACCTCATAGTTTTTTTTATGTCTTGTTGGATTAAATTCAAAAAATCGTGCAAACGATTGATGTAATAATAAAAGTCCAAGAGAGCTTGCAATCCTTAAAAATATACTGTAAAAACCGTATCTTTGCGCATTCAACAAACAAGTGGCTTATTCATCGAATAATTTGTTTGTCAAAGAGTTAATGATTTAAGGCAATTGCAATTAAAAAGCAAAATGAGCAACGTATATTACCAGGAAAAATTTGAGGATCGACACAATGGTCCCAGTTCTGCACAAGTAGACGACATGTTGAGATTTTTGGGTGTAAATTCATTGGATGAGCTGATCGAACAGACCATCCCTGCACCTATCCGTAGAAAGCCACTAAACCTCCCCAAAGCATGGAGCGAGGTCGCTTACCTGGATAAAATAGCTCAGATTGCCGAGAAAAACAAAGTATTCAAATCTTATATCGGACAAGGCTATTACAATGTCGTCGTTCCGGGCGTTATCCAACGTAACGTGTTGGAGAATCCTGGATGGTACACACAATATACCCCTTATCAGGCAGAGATTGCCCAAGGCCGTCTTCAAGCCTTGTTGAATTTTCAGACGGTTGTCTCCGATTTGACAGGACTTGAGATAGCAAACGCATCTTTACTGGATGAAGCAACGGCTGCTGCCGAGGGCATGTTCATGTTATACAGTGCCCGCAAAAACAAAGATGCAAATGTATTTTTGGTATCTCCAACTGTATTTCCGCAGACTTTGGACGTGTTGCAAACAAGAGCCGTGCCATTCGGAGTAGAGATTCGTATCGCAGAAATTACGGCATCTAACCTTTCGGATGATGTCTTTGCAGCATTTGTCCAGTATCCCGCAGCCGACGGAACCATCGCCGACTATAAGGATTTTACGGAAGCAGCGCATGCACAGGGCATTACGACATGCGTAGCTGCCGATCTGTTGTCTTTGACGTTGTTAACCCCTCCGGGAGAATGGGGTGCAGATGTCGTGGTCGGCAATTCCCAACGTTTTGGCGTGCCTATGGGATTTGGCGGCCCTCACGCGGCTTTCTTTGCGACCAAGGAGGCCTACAAACGTAATATACCGGGTCGTATCATCGGGGTGACTTCCGACTCCAACGGAGAATATGCGCTGCGCATGGCTCTCCAGACCCGTGAGCAACACATCCGCCGTGACAAAGCCTCCTCAAATATCTGTACAGCACAGGCTCTACTGGCCATTATGGCTTCCTTCTATGCTGTCTACCATGGACCAGAAGGGTTAAAAAACATCGCCTCACGTATCCATGATTTGACAAAACTGGCGGACAGAGCTATTCAGGCATTAGGTTATGAACAAAGCAATGCTTCTTATTTTGATACCTTGCGTTTCAAGGTTGGAGATCAGATCGGAGCATTGAAAGCCGAAGCATTGGACAATGAGCTCAACTTCTACTATAACGAAGACACTGTCGGCATCTCTATCGACGAGACCACGACCTTTGAAGATATACAGACGATCGTCAAGGTGTTCGCCAAGATCAAAGGTATCTCACAAAATGACCTTGATCTAGCTGGACTGACGCCGGAACTGCAATCTGTTATTCCAGATGTACTCGTTCGTACTTCACCTTACTTGACACACCCTATTTTCAACAGCTATCACTCTGAGAGTGAAATGCTGCGTTATATCAAATCCCTCGAAGCCAAAGACCTTTCTTTGTGCCATTCGATGATTCCATTGGGATCCTGTACGATGAAGCTCAACGCAACTACAGAAATGGTTCCTATGACCTGGGTACGTTTTGGTGGTCTCCATCCATTTGCTCCGGCCGACCAGACTTCGGGCTATATGCAATTGATCAATGAATTGAACGATTGGCTATGTGAGATTACGGGTTTTGCCAAGATGTCCTTCCAACCTAACTCCGGGGCGCAGGGTGAATACGCCGGACTCATGGTCATTCGTGCCTATCACGAAAGCCGTGGCGAAGCACACCGCAATATCTGCTTGATCCCAGCTTCGGCACACGGCACCAATCCTGCTTCGGCTTCGATGGCTGGTTTGAAAGTCGTGGTGGTAAAATGTGATGACCGGGGCAATATCGATGTAGAGGACCTTAGGGCAAAAGCAACAGAGCATGCCGCAAATCTGAACGCTCTGATGGTCACTTATCCATCTACCCACGGTGTATTTGAAGAGCCCATTATCGAAATCTGTCGTATCATCCACGAAAATGGCGGGCAGGTCTACATGGACGGTGCCAATATGAATGCACAGGTTGGCTTGACCAGTCCCGGATTTATCGGGGCAGACGTTTGCCACCTCAATCTACACAAAACATTCTGTATACCTCACGGCGGAGGTGGTCCGGGTATGGGGCCAATCGGTGTAGCAGCCCATCTTGTACCATTCTTGCCAAATCATCAAGTCGTATCCGTATCGGGCGAGCAAGGTATATCCGCCGTATCGGCGGCGCCGTTTGGGTCAGCATCTATCCTGGTTATATCCCATGCGTATATCGCCATGATGGGTGGAGATGGTTTGACCGAAGCAACAAAAATCGCCATTCTGAATGCCAATTATATCAAGGCTCGTTTGGAAGAACATTATCCTATTCTCTATGCAGGAGCCAACGGACGCTGTGCACACGAGATGATCGTCGATTGCCGTACATTCAAGAGCGTAGGTATCGAGGTCGCGGACATTGCCAAACGCTTGATGGACTATGGCTTCCACGCACCTACCGTATCCTTTCCGGTAGCAGGTACCTTGATGATCGAACCGACAGAGTCCGAGTCCAAACCAGAATTGGATCGTTTCTGCGATGCCTTGATCGCTATACGTCAAGAAATTGCGGCGGTAGAGTCAGGCGAGGTAGACCAGAAAGAGAATGTGTTGAAAAATGCGCCGCATACCGCAGCTATGGTTACAGCAGATGATTGGGGCAGATCCTATTCACGCCAAACGGCAGCTTATCCGCTCCCTTATCTCAAAGCCAACAAATTCTGGCCTTCGGTAGGTCGTGTAAACGATTCGCAAGGTGACCGGACATTGATCTGTTCCTGTCCATCTATCGAAGAATACGCAGAAGCTTAGATATATTCATAGTAGAGACGCAAAATTTTGCGTCTCTACTACCTTAATACCTCTTCCAAAAACAATAACGTATGATTCCAGGCTCTTGTAGCCATCACCTCGTTGTATTCTGCCGATTCTGGATTGGTAAAGGTGTGCCCACAATGTGCATACGTGATGATCTGCCAATCAGCTTTGCCCTCGTTCATTTCACGTACCAAAGACTCATAATCTGCTGAACTGACACTTTTATCGGCCGCAGGATGTTCGACAAGAACTTTGGTGTGGATCGGGCCATTGAGGCGATCGGCTGCTTTGGCCAAACCGCCGTGAATACAGACCACACCTTGTACGGGCAATCCCCCACGGGCAGTTTCCAATGCCCCCGTACCGCCAAAGCAATACCCGATAACAGCTACTTTATCCGGATTTGCCCCTTGCCTTTTGAGTTCTTCCAACCCCGCCGCGATACGCTGTTGGTATGCCTTGTAATCGTTTTTGTAATGCGATGACATCTTTGCTGCCGCTGCATTGTCCACCGGGGTATTACCTTCACCGTAGATATCGGCTATAAAAGCAATATATCCTTCTTTTTCCAAATTCAATGCGGCCTGTCTAGCTTCATTGTCGATGCCTTTCCAAGCCGGCAGAATAAGGACTCCGGGTAATTTTTGTCCTGCATTGGACGTTACCAAGCCATTCAGCTTTTGAGTCCCATCTTGATAGCCAACCGGCTTCAAGTCTTGTGCCTGCACTACAGCTGAGCCCATAAGGCTGACCAATAAAGACAAGATCAGCATGGTGTTTGTTCTTCTTATATTCATGATTTACTTATTTTCATTCCTATATTGTTCATAAAACCACAGGAGAAAGCCCAGATAGACACCGTGCACCAGCTGAGCCTGCACGGCTCCCCAATTCTCAATGGTCGAGCTCCCCAATATGAGTACACCCATCAACGCCAATGCGCCATATAAGATGTATCTCGTCTGAAAACCGATAAGCAGAGCGGCTCCCAGAACAGCTTCTATAACCGGCAAGATGTACCCGAAAACCAAAACCAATCCCGAAGGTAGCCCCGAACTTTCCATGGAAGACACCATACCTTCCGCAAAAGCAGTCAGCTTAGGAAGCCGGACCAGTCCGTGTCCCAATAGTGAAATGGCTATGGGCAGCTGTAAAAAGAAAAAAGTTGTCTTAAAATTTTTCATGGACAATAATTAACAAATACAAACAAGGCGATCCTTAAAAATCATCTACCAATCTATTGATCTCACCCAGCTCATCGGCCGACAGGCTAATATCCATTGCGCCTGCATTCTGAACGGCTTGTGCTGCATTCCTCGCGCCAACCAAAGCAATAGTGATACCTGCCCGCTCTACGGTCCATCGCAAGACCAGCTGCCCCAATGTCGCCCCTTTTTCTTCGGCCAAAGGTTTTAGTTTGTTCAGTAGCGCATTGGTCTTTTCTATAAATTCCGGCTGAAAATGCGGCAACCCAGCTCTATGGTCTCCTTCCTGAAACGTGTAACCGGGGTAGATCTTTCCGGTCAACAGGCCTCGCTGCAAGGGACTATATGCCAAAATGGATTTTTCATTGACCAAACAATAGGGTAGGGTTTCTTCTTCGATGCCCCGATTGACCATACTATACGGCACCTGATTGGATACCAAAGGTACAATTTTATCCGCTTCGGCCATTTGCTCAGCATTATAATTGCACACACCTGCATAGCGGACTTTACCCTGTTCGATCAGCCGCTGTACAGCTTCAAAAGTTTCGTCTATCGGGGTGGTCGGATCGGGCCAATGGATTTGATACAGATCAATATAGTCTGTACCCAGCAACTTCAGACTCTGCTCGCATTCGTAGATGACGCTATCCTTACCTGCAAACTTATAGATATCAATGGGTTTGCCATTATTGTCCTGACTATGGCCGTGTATTTCTCCCTGTGCCAAGTCCCAGCGCAGGCCAAATTTCGTCAAAATCTGTATCTTATCCCTGGCGAGTCCCTTTATAGCTTCTCCCACAATTTCTTCACTTGTCCCTTGGCCATAAATCGGTGCGGTATCAATAGATGTCACGCCTACATCATATGAGGCACGAATAGCTTCCACCGCATCGTTTCTGTCCGTGCTTCCCCACATCCAGCCACCAGCAGCCCATGCACCAAATGTAATGACCGATACTTCCAAATCACTGTTACCTAATTTTCTGTATTCCATGTATTATCTGATTTTAAAAAATAAACGTATTTCGCCTTTGTAGGGATCTGATGATAAAACTAAAGTGTCTCCCCACAACTTAACATCAGTTTTGGCAGATTGTTTCCGATGATTGTTTCCGATATTAAAGGTACAAAAGATTGCATAAAGCCAAAACCTCTTTTTGTGTACGATGCTCACTAAACTTATAGACCGATTCCATGTCTATCTAATTAACATATATTTATTGATATGACACGATTGACATTTCTTAGCTTCCTCTTCTTGTTCTATAGTAGTTCAGTAGCACTTGCACACATGCCCGGTCATCCTGTTGTTTTTTATAACATGGACAACGACCAACAACGCTTTGATCCTCTTGGTGGTGATTATGCCAAGGACAATTTCAAGGTTTACTATAGAGGTAGAGAATTAAAAGATGCTTCGGTACTGTCCTTTGAATACCTTGGCGGTGGCTATGCCAAGGACAATTGGCGTGTATTCTATCGGGGTACGGTGATCAAGGACGCATCGGCTTATTCTTTTGAATATATAGAAGATGGCTATGCAAAAGATAACTGGCGCATATTCTACAGGGGAAATATACTTGGGGATGCCGCTGTCTTGTCCTTCAAACTTTTGGGAGATGGGTATGCAAAAGACAACTGGCGTGTGTACTATAAAGGTGCGCTCATCAAGGATGCCTCGGCCTCATCTTTTGAGTATGTCAAAAATGGATATGCCAAGGATAACTGGCGTCGTTACTATAAGGGAAGAGCCTCAAAATATTAAGGGTGTCAAGAAGGGCCCTTAAAGCCCTTCCCCCCCATATATTCCTCGATTTGGAGCCGTTTGGTTATCTACTTTATTGCCATAGAAATCTTTACCCCCATTGTCGGGGATTACCCTTCCCGAGCGTAAGGCAGGAGATCCTTTTTTTAGCTTATAACCATCCAATGTGTGCAACCCCATACTTCCCACCCCTGGATTCACAAACAAAGGGTCTGCTGTGATTTTTGCCGGATCGTTCGGTTCTCCTTGCGGATGGATTCCATAGAACAAATTATTTCCAAAAGTTCTATTTTGAACTCCTTTGCTACCCGGTCTTGCAAATTCATATGTTGCATCCTTACTTTTATTGTAGATGATATTGTTGTAAAAACCGTAGGTATGGTTATTGGTAGTCTTTTCTCTGACAATAACGGGCGCGGTATGTTCACCTATATAAAATACATTATTATAGACCGATGCTCCAGCAAAAGCATAATTAAAATAGACCAATGAACCCTTGTCATTTTGACTCAGGTTATAACGGACAATGATACCGTCATCTCTCTTGTGGGTACAAAACCATACCAAGCCGTGTGCATTATCGTGACTGTAACTGTACTGCCAGATCGTTCCGGGGCTATTGATATCCGGATCATAGAGACTGCCATCCGCATCGGGCGAACGGTTAAGGAAACCTTCGTTATATTGGAAAACTGTACCACGCACAGTCCTTGAAAAGATGGTATTGCCGGTAATATCGGTGGCCGTTTCGAAGCACAGATTACGTTCCACTAAACCTCCTTCTGTCATCCGGATAATCATCGCATTTTTTGAAATATGATGGATCACATTGTTTCGGATAACCAGGTTGGTCATCTTTCGGTTTTCCCATTTTTCTCCTTCCGGATAATCGAATACTCCGCGTTCGTGACTAGTGGCGATACCTTGATTCTGGATATGATGTATATGGCAGTTTTCGATCAGTATATCATTATAACGGGTAGGTGTAACATCATCCGCAGCTGTGGTAATGTAGATCCCCGAAGTACGTTTTTCCTTATGTCCGTTTCCGATCAACCCTTTTATATGGTGGATATGGAGGTTCCTCAAATAAATATGATTGACCAGGCCACAGTTTTCGGCCTTGACCTCTACACCTCGTCTGTCTCCGGGTTGTTCGGCATTATTCGTTATTTCGAGATTATTTATTTCCCAATAGGCCTGATTGTATAGATATACCACGCCTTTACCAGTCATTCCATTGCCGTCTATCAATGGTCGATCTCCTGCGCCATATTGATCGATAATGATTGGTTGTTGTTCGGAACCCGATCCTTTCGGGTGCAGATATCCTATCCACATACTGCCTCCTTTTAACAGTATCTTTGCTCCGGGACCAAACGTGGAGGCATTAACCTTTTCCAAGGACTGCCAGGCCGTTCTCTCGGAAAGACCGTCGTTTTTATCATTACCTGATTCTGAATCTACATATATAGCTGTCTTGATTACATTTGCTGATGCCGCTGAAATAGTGCAGAAGAGGCTTAAAAACAAAAATATTAAGATTGGGTATCGAAACTTGAGCATTCTATTTAATTTTTTCTAATAATTCCTGATTAATTGTTTAAAGTAATCTTGGCCATCTTAGCTGTGTCTATATTGCTTTGTGCATTGGCGCTATACTGATCGATCAAAACCGCGTAAGCATCCTCTATATAAGCGTCCCGGACTTGGCGTGTGAATGCCTGAAGTGTATATTTTTCCTTTTGGTACACACTCTCTTGCATTTTTTTAAACTTCTTTTCCAGATCATCTTGCGTAATGGTTATGATATTCTCCGCCACCAACCTTTGTTTTAATTGGATCAGCGCATTGTGAAAACGATAATCAAAGAATGTCTGCTCATCGAATTCTATCGGTCCGTACAGTATCTGACCATTGGCGGCCATCTGACGGCGGTTGGCATTATAATTCTTCAAATCCGTCAGAAACTCTTGATAGTTGCTATACGGCCATAAATTTCTTTCAGTCAGCATCTTCTCCTGCACCTTGATAGCTACTAAGGAGTCTATGGCTTTTTGGCGCAATAGATCTATCGTTTTTGTGCCATCGGCTGTTGATGCAGACCAAAAGGCATTTGCTGCTGTATTCTTTATCTTGTTTTCGCGGGAAACAAAACCATACACTTCTGCTCTATACTTTCGCATTTCACGTTGTATCTCTTCTTTGGTAATGGCTATACCCTGTATGATTCCTATATGCTGGTCTTTTAGTAGGGTAGCCGATACTGTATTGTTCTCCAGTTGAAGCGATTTTTTTAAAAAGGTTACGATATCGTTTATTTTGTTTGTATTGATAAATGTGTAAATGGCATGTCCTTTTCCTGGGAAAATGTGTGTTTCCGATAGATCATTACCAATCTCTTTCATTTTTCTCTCCAAGTCATAAGCATAGTCCACATGGATCAGCTTATCTTGGTCGCCATGGTAGGTGAGTAATGGAGGGGCTCCTTTTTTGATGAGGCTTGAATTTTCCAACCCGCCCCACAAATTGACCACAGCTTTGATAGGTAGTATGTGTTGGTCAGAGATATAAGCGGTGTACAGTGCTGTCATGGCACCGGCAGATCCGCCGGATATAGCTACCGAAGACAAATCAAAGCCATAATTGTCCGCATTGTCTTTTATCCACTGAAGAACTAACTGCGCATCTCCGGACGCATTCCGGATAGCTTCCTGCAATTTTGGATGAAAGCCGGACGTAGGCAGTCCCTTGGCCATATTTGCCGAACAGCTAGCACCCGCTGTACGCTCATGCTTCAGGGTAAGGTAATAATTGATGGAAATCACCGCAAAGCCCTGTTCAGCAAGCTTGGCACAAAATACCTGCGAACTGGCCTGCCCCTTATCACCACCGCTAAAGCCACCGCCGTGAACAAACACCATTACCGGCAATTTGCCTTTGTGTTCCTGCGGCAGGTACAAGTCCAGAGTCCTGTCGGACGTACTGTCCTGGCCGATTCCTTGAGGCTTCTCACCATACCTTAAGTTTCGGTGTGTCGGAACGGGGTTGGCCTCCACATTGGCCTTGGCTGGCTGCACAAAAGCTGTAGATGACAAAAACAAAGTTAAAATTGCTGTCTTGATTAAAGTTAGGTACGTCATAGTATTTTTCTGTTTTTATTGCTTAAATATTTGACTGTCACTGCACGGTGACCGATATCGGTAACAAGTCGGAGTAAACCCCTCCTATGTAATCCAACGCTTTGAGCTGAAAAGTATCACTGCCTCCGCTGTTGTGCACATACTTAATAGCGCCATTTGACAATTCTTCTTGTGTAAATTGTGTGTATTTTTTCATGGGGATACCATATTTCGTCAATGTACCATTTGTCGGGGATTCTATCAAGGCAAAGAGAATATTGTTATCAGTATAGGTATACTGTGAAGACGGTGACCCGGACATAGAGAAGTGTTCCTTGGTCAGTGTCACGATACCGTTGTTTTCGACCGCGACAGGCGAAGTGCTATTTATCTCCATCTCACTTGGGATGGGGCCCATCAATTCGATAGATTGCCTATAAACTCCATTTGACGTTTCGCTATGCCATATCTGTACGCTCGAAGAGGTAATATTTGCACCATTCAATGCCTGAAGTGCTAAAGATATGACAGATTTGCCTTCTTGATAAGCGTTCTGTACATAGCCGGTTATATTGATCTCATTCCAAACACCGGCACTGGTACCGTTCCAGGTCAGCGTACCTGTAGCAATCTCCTGACCGAAGCCCGGCATATTGTTCCACGTCAAAGTCGGTGCCGTCCAATCGCTGTGGGTGGTCTCATACACACCACAGATCGGTTCATAGTTAGATCCATTAATTTGTCTGACACGAAACCTCAATCTTGCCGAAACCAGATCATCCACATAATCTATCGCAGGAAGATCATCAAATCTGAAAAAAGTGTACCTTCTCACACCCGACCGAGCTACAAGTTGGGGGCTCTGGGTATCGTAATTCGTATTTTTGCCTCCCTCATAGACATGCGTTTCGCCCGTCACCAATATTCTATCCTGTTTAGCCTCGGAATAATCCACACCTTCAGGAACAGGATCCGTTGGCGTGATAGCCTTTTGATAGGTCGGAAAATAATTAACCACGTGGGCGATACCATCCTTAAAAACATAGTCCTGCCGAATAACGTCAATAGGAGGTGTGCCCAATTGATTAGATCTGTTTACGACCAAACGGTACTTATCTGTCGAAGAAACAACTCGGGTCAGAAACATAGGTTCTCCCGACAATGATTCTCCCTCGATAGTTTCATTTTCTTCCAAATCGATAGATCGAAAGGCTCCGGAAAACGTTAAGTAAGAAAACAGACCTCTCACGACATTCGCCGGCAAATCTTGTAAACGACTGACTCCGGCCGACGTAAGGACTGTCCGAATCGCACTATTGGTCGGTACGACTCGGGTTTTATTTCCCTCACTGATGATACTATTTAAATCTGCATATGCGACGGCCTCTGCATATAATGTCAAAGTGGTATCCCTGCCCTGTGCTATATAATCCAACAAGGTCATCGATTTCAAAAAGTCGGGATCCGTATCCAGTTTGTAATCCTTGAGCAGATCGGAGCAACTTACTGTACATGTTGTCCCCAACAACAACATTAAAATAAGCTTTTTATGTGTTTTCATAATTACATTCCTCATTTTAAGACTTATTTATAATATTCATTTTGTTCAACTCCCGCTCCTCTTCTGACTTCTTCGATATGGATAGGCCACACAAAGCTCAATGGATGTATTTCTATCCCCGCTCGTTCCCGCACAATTTCGATGGCCTTGCCACATCTCACCAGATCAAACCAACGGTAACCCTCGTATGATAACTCAAATTTTCTTTCTTCCAATATCAGGTATTTCAGATATTCATTGGAGAAGTTGTCCCGATCGAGGTATTCAGATTCGGATATTTCAAAGGCGGGGCCACCGGCTCTGTTGCGAATCTGATTGAATAAAGCCATGGCTTTTTTTCGGTCATCATCTGTGTCTCCCAGATTGACAATCGCTTCGGCCTTCAACAGGTACATATCCGCTAGACGTAGTAGCACCACATTACGCGTATCTACATCCGAACTAAAGCCTATCGTAAACTTGATCACCTTATAGAGACCATTAGACGCTCTTTCGTGTGCAATCACGGCTCTCCAATCGGCATCATCGAAAGTTTCGGCATATTCGACACGGGGCCTTACATACGGGAAGCTCCCTGAGAAGTAAGTGGATAAGTATTGGCTGTTATCTCCATCGTCCATACTAAAGGCCAACTCAAAAATAGATTCCTTGCTTCTTCCTGTATTAAATATTCCCGCAAACTCTGTTGACTGAACCTTTTGCTTGAAATCACTGTCATTTACACTGATCGATGGGGTGTAAAGAGACGCCAAAGAATAATTTGAATTGCTCAACACACGGTCTGCTTGCTCTATAACCTTTTCATAATTGTGTTCCCAGGCATAGACGTGGGCATCAATAGCATACGCTGCTGCCCGCGTAAATGTGGTACGTCCCGTAGCGGATGACGGTATCAAACGCACTCCTTCGGCAAGATCAAGGTGGATCTGTTCAAAAATCTTGTCCTGCGATTCCCGGCCATAAGGTGTCAATTCGTTGCTGGAAAGAAAGGGTATAGTCACCAGCGGTACATCACCCCATATCCGTACGAGGTAAAAATACGTGTACGCTCTCAGCACATATGCTTGCCCCATGAGCTCATTGGCTACTGCTTCGGTGATGATTTGTTTTTCCAATAGCTCAGGAGTATATTTCAACACGACATTAGCCTGTTTCACTGCTTCATAAAATGTGCGCCATGAGGCCAGCGCCATTCCATTGTCTAATTTATTGGCGATGACTTTATCAATATTCACATTAAAGTTGTTATTATAAAACACTTCTGAACGCATTTCTCCATACACGATAGCATTGATTCGCAATGCGGATTGCAGCCGTCCATAACCACCGTACAGAATACCATAGAGGTGAGATTCTTCGGTAGGGATATTCGCTCCGGTCCATGAGGTCGTCGGCTCAACATCCAATACGTCACAAGAAGAAACCATCAAACTTGTGCCGAAAAGAAGATATAAAACAATTTTTTTCATCTTTACTAATTATTATGTTAGAATTGAATTCTTAACCCCAGATTATACGAGCGGCTTTTGGGAAACGCTCCGTTGTCGACCCCCTGTACAAAAGGGTTTGTCGAAGAATTGACTTCCGGATCATAACCACTGTATTTGCCCCAAGTCAACAGGTTTGTACCTGAAATATAGGCACTGGCTGAATGAATGAATAGGCCCTTGAGATAATTGGCAGGAACTCTGTAGCTTAAAGTAGCTTCTTTCAAACGGATAAAGGAGCCATTTTCCAGATTGAACGATGAGGGCCTGAAGTTTTCCATAGCATCGCCATAACGTACCATAGGAAAGTCAGTGATATCCCCCTGTTGGCGCCAACGCCTCAAAGCATCCTGACCCAAATTGCCGGTAACCAACATTTGATTCCTTCTACGTCTAAATTCATTCATGACCATATTGCCTTGTGACCAATAGAAAATCGTATTTAATGAAAAGCCTCCATAGGACAGCTTGTTTGTAAAGCCGGCAATAAATTTGGGGTTCGGATTCCCAATGATCATGCGATCGGCATCGTCTATCACACCGTTATTGTCGAGATCCGCCCATATCATATCTCCTCCTTTGAAGGCCTCGCCTGTGGCTGCTCCTTTTCGATACTGGCCTTCGGTACCATCGGGCGCCAGGTACACATTACTTTCGTCCCGATCGTAAACCCCTAACGCTTTATGGGCAAAAAAGATACCGATTGGCTCGCCTATACGACCCAATGAGTAGCCATTGATCAAAATATCATCCCCTTCGGGTAGTTCTGTGATCTTATTGCGGTTGAAACTAATGTTGAAACCTGTTTCCCAACGAACTTTTTTGTTGATATTTACCGTCTCGACCAAAAATTCCAGTCCTCTGTTTTCTATACTTCCGAAATTTGTTGCTACAGACCCGAATCCTGTATAATAATTGATCGGAAAGTTGAACAAAAGATCTTTGCTGCTTTTGTGATAGGCATCTGCCGTAATATTGATACGTCCCTTATACAAGGTTAAATCTATACCGACGTTGTACTGTGTGGTTGTCTCCCAACCAAGATTAGTGTTCATCAAGCTGTTGTGGTTGATGATGACATTGCCATCGTAACGACTCGAAGAGGCTGAGAATGCACCTTGCCATGCATAGTTGGAGATACTTTGGTTTCCGGTTATACCTACACTGGCACGCATTTTACCATCGGTCAAAACGTTTTTGGAAAAATTCATAAACTGCTCATCAGAAAAGCGCCAACCCACTGAGGCCGAAGGGAAGTAACCAAATCGTTTGTCGCTTCCGAACCTAGAGGAACCGTCTGCTCTTAGCGTGAAAGATGCCAAATATCGGCTAGCATAATTGTAGTTTGCTCTTCCAAAAAAAGAAAGCATGATCCGTTCGGATTCCGTTTGCGAGATGGACGTAAATCTTGCCGCGGTCTGGATTGGAGTGACTTTCGAATCGATATAATTTTCACCGTCCAATCGAATGCCTTCCGCGAAATCCCTTTCAATAGACTGCCCAACTACGGCACCGATACGATGTTTTCCTATCTTTTTGTCATAGGTCAGTGTATTTTCGTTCATCAGCTTATTTGTTCCGCTTTGACTGAATTTACCAAAATCCCTTCTCGGAGTAGCCGAATCGAATGTCTTGGGCTGGAAACTGGATTGCTTTATTGTTTCATAACTTGTGTAAAGACTCGTTTTGAGTATCAATCCTTTTACCAGTTCCGCCGAGACAAACTGGTTCAATGTGATCATGTTTCTCTTAAAACCGATCGGAATTTTCTGTGCCATTGCCAACGGGTTTCTCGTCTCCCGCTGTCCAAGCCAATCTACCAACTCCCCGGAAAGCGGGTCGTAAGGTGAAAATACCGGATTGGTAAAGACCGCAGCCCGCAAAGCACTATAGTTATTGCTAGACGACGATAGTATCCGATTATAGTCTACATTGGTATAGGAAACATTAGTTCCGGCCGAAATTTTCTTAGACAGCTTGTACGAAAAATTTCCCCGCATATTCAATTGTTTATAACCGGTACTCGTAATAACGGGTTCGAGATCCCGATAACCTAGCGATACCCCATACGAGAAGGTTTCCGAACTTCCCCGTAAACTAAGGTCATTCCGACTTTGGTAAGCCGTTCTAAAGATCACGTCCTGCCAATCGGTCGTACGGTTATAATAAGGATGATGGGGATTGGTCACCCACAACTGGGTAGCATCCTGTCCATTATTGGCCCGTGCCTCGGCATAGGCTGTTCTGAACTGATCGCCATTCATTACATCTAGTTTTCTTGAAATGGAAACCAGGCTCGAAGTATGATCGTACGTTATCCTGGGACGCATGGATTGAAATTTATTTCCCCCTTTCGTCGTAATGATAACGACCCCATTTGCAGCACGCGATCCATAAATAGCTCCCGAAGCGGCATCTTTCAACACTTCTATAGATTCGATATCATTGGGGTTGAGGCTGGCAATGGGGCTAAAGGTGGCATCGCCATCAATCGATGCGATGTTGCTTGCTTCTATCGGTACACCATCTATAATATAGAGCGGCTCACTGCCTCCATTGATAGAAGATGCCCCTCTGATCTTGATGTCCGAACCGGATCCTGGCTCTCCCGATGTAGTGACGATCTGCATACCTGGTATCCGACCTTGCAATGCAGAGTTGATCGTTGCTCCAGGGTTTGTTTCCATATCATCCGCAGAGACAGAAGTAATCGCGCCGGTGACATCTCGCTTTTCTTGCGTTCCATACCCGATAACGACGATCTCATCCAAACTGCTGGCCGATTCAGCCAATGCTATATTCAAACTCGTTCTGCCATTGAGCGGCACCTCTTGTGTCTCCATACCGACAAAAGAGAATATGAGCGTAGCATTCGCCGGAACTCTGGGTAAGGAAAAAATACCGTCCAGGTTTGTGATGGTCATGATGGCTGTTCCTTTGACAGAAACGGATACACCGGACAATGGTTCTTCGAGCCTGGAATGGACAACGGTTCCCTTTACCGCAACCGATTGGGCGTAAAGGAAGCTCGGCACCAAAAATAATAGGTACAAAATAGTTTTCATATGCAAATTCATATATCTGCTGTTCATAATTTTTTGTTTTTTTTAAGGGTATCTACTTATTTTAATTCCCCAACAGCTTACAGTATCAGTTCAAACCAATCAAACATAACTTCTCCATTGACGGAGACAAATACAAGATTTTGCTTGCCTATTAGTTTTTTTGTCTGTATGCCATAGGATCTCGCCTTGGTCCAGCCTTCATTACCGATGCTTTGCGTAGCGATCAGTTTGCCATTAGGGCTACCCAATCTGATTTCTATGGTTGGGTTGGCTGTCGATCCTGACCCTCCCCGAAATACGATTTCACTCACCCCTTTTTTACAATCTACGTCCTCATATCTGACCCATGCTCCTCTGGAAAATTGACTGATAACCCCTGTCACTTTGCCATTCATCTTTACCTCCTTTGGCTGGCATTTGGAAAGTTCTGAGAAGTTCTCAGCTTCAATTCTATTGTTCTGGGCAAAAAGTATATGAGCGATTGAAATAGCAAAAAGTGTCATTACAAAATCTTTCATGTATTTGATTTAACGGATTATACAACCTGGTTTATCTGCTATTGTTATGGTTCAAAAAGGCTATCACAGTTTTGTTATTTTACATAAATCACACTCCGCACCGGTCGCTGGTAAGTTCCTCCATACGGAAAATTGACACGGCCATTGTCTCCCTGCCCTTCTACAAACATGGTCGATGAGCCCCCACCATCAAAGTTCATCGCATTGTCAGCACCTAAAGCCTGTAAAACCCTTGCTAACTGAAAAGTGGACATCCCTGCAAAACCTTCTCCTGAATCGATCACGACCATAAACACACGTTTGCCATCTGCTGTGACACCCAGTCCGGTTCTTGCTGTCAGACTAGTATTGTGCGAATTAGTAGGGTGTACAATATCATCTATCTCGCCGTCAGTGACCAGCATCGGCCCGCAAACGATGATATTTTCTGCATCGGTGACAGGGATATCCGCTGCCACAAGATTCAAGTTGGTCCCGCTCTCTGTAAATTTCCGCACCGTGGCCACATTATTGTGTATGAGCAGAGCCGAATTTGTAAAGAGTTGGCTTACACCCGTATGTCCGGCTTGCACTGTCTGACCATTGATCCGGATATATGGATCCTTGTCAACAGTACCTCCGAACGGAAAGTATCCGGCATTGACTCCGGCCACCGCATCGTAGTCTTTACACATATCTACTGTAGCCTTATCATTAGTAGAAAATCCTAGACCCAATATATTGGATTCATTAAGCGTCACATCCAATACATACATGCGTTGGTCTACTCCGAACAATGACAGTTGCGTCGTTTTGTAAACAAGCCCCGTTCTTACGGTGTGTGTGGTCCAATTGTCGTACGTGGTAGCGATCTTATTTTGGTCAACGTCGACATTGATGCTCACGGCATTCGACATCAGGTCGAATTTAGTCACTGTGATATCGGCAGAAGCAGCCGTACCCAGATTAGGAACCTTCACCGTCAACGCAGTTTCGGTTGCTTCGGTGACGGTGGCCTCGAGTGCTCCGAACTTTACAATATTGTCTTCTTTTACCGGACTAAAATTTGTTCCAGAAATGGCAATAGTAGCATTATAAAAACAGGTAGGCGGCACAGATGTAATGACAGGGCGAAACCTCTCCGTATAATAAAAATTTGCATATCGGGTAGGTACCCGTTGATCCGAAATAAAGACTCTTACATTTACTATCTCATCAGAAAAGCCTATAGGAGCCACTACTTTTATTTCAGAATCCGTCACGGAAACGATCTCTGTAGCGTCTGTCGTATTATTGAATCGAACCCTTACTTTGGACTCATCTGTTCCAAATCTAGCTCCAGTTAGGGTAATAATAGTACCTGGCTCCCCACTCTCAGGAGATATGGAGGTGATAGTTGGCCCAACTGCGGCAGGCAGGTTAGTCTCCAGATCACTCCAACAAGATGTCGTCAGCCAAGGTACGGTTATGAAAAAAACCAGTACAAAGCATAGATATTTTAGTTTCTCTTTCATGGATATTTTTACATTTTATGGTGGATTAATCGAACTTTCAAAGCTTGGTAACGGAGATACCTGCGATAGATATACCTTCACTATTGGGGACGATGGGCAATAAGATACATTGAGTGGTTAAGATAATTGTATTCATAATTTATTGTTTAGTCTTGTTCAAAGCATAATTTTTTTCATTCGCTACACATATGGGCTAACTCATGGTCCCAACGAAGATCAAACACCATGACCATATGCCCGAAAGCATAAAGATGAAAAACTCTGCATGCATTATTGATTCAACTAGGTCTATAAAAAGTTGCTATGCAATGCTAGTACTAAGGTAGATACTTCAAACAAGATTAAACCGTGTCAAAACAAACCTATTTACCCGTCAAATGTACTGTACTTTATTTGGATATCAGAGAAGATATTGGTTTTAAAAAAATATAAATACATATAAATCAACTATTTATACTTATATAAATAATTCTACCACACGCATATTTAGGACAGCAGTATAATAGTCTGGAATCTCTATATTTTACTTTTTAGATCGTTCCTTTTTGGTTATTCAAATATTCCTTTGGTGTCTGGCCAAAGTACATTTTAAAGTATTTTCTAAAATAATCCACATCTACAAAACCTACCATATAGGCTACTTCGCTGACATTGACATTCTTGTCTTTCAATATTTGTCCAGCTCTTTTTATCCTTGTCGTTCGCAAAAACTCGACGGCTGTCAATCCGGTTATAGACTTTATCTTTCTATAGAAAGCTCCTCGGCTGAGACCGATTACAGAGGCAAGCTCTTCTACATTGAGTTCGGGATTTGCGATATGCTCCTCAATATATCGCATCACTTTTGACAAAAAAATCTCTTCGGCCGAGTCAATATTGGTGTTCAATGGCTCTGAAGCCAGCTCTGTCTTGATTTTTTGGCTCATCTCCTTATGAGATCGAATGAGGTTTCTGGCACGAATCAAGAGCTCGTCCGTGTTGAATGGCTTGGTCAGATAATCGTCGGCTCCATATTCCAATCCTTCCATCTTGTCTATTGTCGCCGATCTTGCCGTAAGCAATATGACAGGAATATGCTTGGTCTGCACATTCGTTTTGATGACCTTGCAGAGTTCCAGTCCATTCATTCTCGGCATCATCACATCGCTAATGATCAAGTCTATGTTCATTTTTAGGGCCATGTCTATCCCTGTCAACCCATCTGCGGCTTTCAGCACCGTAAAAAACGGCGAAAGAATAGAATCCATAAAATGTAGCATATCTGTGTTGTCTTCTACGATGAGGATAGTTCCATTGTCCCGATTGGGAGAAAGTGGATTTTTTTTCTTAGCAGAATATTGCTCTTCGGTATATACACGTTCATCCACACAGGGGAGAATAAGGATAAATTTTGTATTTCCCGGACTTGTATCGGTCTGCTCTTTACTTTCGACATAGATATTTCCGCCCATCAATTCGACGAGCCCTTTAGCAAATGCTAGTCCAAGCCCGGTCCCCTCTATAGCGTTGTTTCCTTGAGAGCTTGTGCTGAACTTGTCAAAAATTTTTGGAAGCATTTCTTCCGAAATTCCCGTTCCAAAATCCTGTACCTCGATCTTGAAATAACGTTCATCCATCAATTGCAGACGTACATATACCTTGCTATCTGGCTCACTAAACTTGATCGCATTGGACAGGAGATTGGCAAGCACACGCTCCAATTTGTCTTTATCAAAAAAGATATTCATCTCCTGCCCACTCTTTTCAAAAATAATATGGATATTTCGGCTGTTGGCATATTGGCGAAACAACGCACATTGTTCTGCGATAAAACCTACAAGATCACCTTCCTGCATATCCAGTTTTAGTACACCGGCCTCTAATTTTCGGATGTCCAACAGCTGATGTATCAATCGGCTCAGCGTTTTTACATTTTTATGGGCAACCTCCAGGTCACTCCTAAATTTGTTTGTTTCGGATATCCCTTTCAATACTTTTTCCAAAGGTGTCAAAATCAAGGTCAAGGGTGTCTTAATCTCATGCGATATATTCGTAAAAAAATCTAACTTTTGCTGGGCCAATTCCCTGTTCTTCTCATGACTTTTTTGTTCAAACTCCAATGAGTTTTGAAGTTTGATGGTTTTGATGGTATAGTAATAAAAGACGTATAAAATACACAATGTAAAGAGTGCATATAAACAGTACGCCCACCAGGTTTTCCAAAAAGGCGGATTCACCACGATTTTAATTCGTTTGAAATCCTCATTCCATAGCCCATCATTGTTGGATCCCTTCATATCAAAATAGTATGTACCGGGATTCAAGTTACTATACGTAGCGATCCGTTGGTTCGCATCGACATAGTGCCAGTCATCATCATTCCGCAACCCCACCATCCTATAGGCATATTGGTTTTTATTGGCATTGAGATAATTCAAAGCAGCAAAACGAATAGTAATGGATCCATAATTGTATTCCAATTTGATCTCCTGATCGGCAGAGATTTCTTGTAGCTCCTCTATACGCTTATCACGGACCAGTATGTCTGTGAAGACCAATTTTGGTATGACTGTATTTGATTTTATCTGATCCGGATAGAAATGTGAAATCCCCTTTATTCCACCAAAATATAATTGTCCATCCAGACTCCGCAGCGTGGCATTAGTAGAAAACTGATTGCTTTGAAGACCATCAAACACATTGTACGTGACCAATTTGGGAGAATTTTGATCCTCATCGGATCCGTACAGCTTCGAGATCCCTTTATTCGTGGCTATCCACAGGTTGCCTTCTGCGTCCTCATTCAGGCTACGGATGATTTCATGCGAAAGGTCTGCTACATGCCCCACAACATTTCCCCGGATATAGTACAAACCTTGTCCGTTAGTACCTGCCCAAATGGTGCTTTTACGATCTATCCACACTGACATGACTGTCGGATTATTGTCATTATCATTGTTTAGGCGTATCTCCTTAAATTCAAATGTCTCGGTATCCATCAACATAAGCCCTTTTCGTGTACCTATCCACAACTTAGCACCATCACTCACCAGTGTATAGATATTGTTGGAGTTTACCGTGCTGGAATTCCAGGGAGAATAGACAAATTGATGAACCTGTTTATGGTTATCATAGAAGATCAGGCCATCTCCATTGGTTCCGATCCAAAGCCCTTTATCTGTTTTTTTTAATGCATATATCGACAGGCCTGATCGAATATTGACATCATGCGGTACGAATTTCTTCTGCTTTGTATCAAATAGTTTTAGCCCATTGCCAGTCCCTACCCACAGATGGTTTTCATCTTTTTTCTCTAATGATTTGACAATATTATCGACCCAGTTTTTTGAACTATTCACGAGGAAGGTTTCAAATTGATTGGATTCCTTGTCATAATAATTCAGACCTCCTCCTTCTGTACCAATCCACAACGAAGCATTCTGCTCTTCGTACAGGCTACTCACGACAGGATAGCCTAACCCCTGCCCGGATATGTCGCTATCCTTGATCAAATGAAATGGATGCTGATAATTATAAACTATATTAACACCTCCAGCATATGTCCCCAACCACATGTTGCCTGCATAGTCCTTCAATATACATCGCACGGAATTATAACTCAAACCCTCTTTCTGTTCGGGTTTGTAGATATATCTTTTCATATTATCACCTTGGATGACCACCAACCCCTGAATAGTACCTATCCACGTTTCCGATGCAGATCTGAAATAAATATCACGGACGGCCACTCCGGGAAGTATGATATTTTCGAGTTTTTCGTGCCGGGGATTATAAACAAAAACTCCATCTGACTCGGTTCCGAACCACAGATTGCCAAAATTGTCTTTTTTGATGGTCCGAACATATTTGTCTCCAAGCAAATGCATATATACTGGTAAAGGCATTTCACGGCCTGTACTATAGTCATACAGCAATATATTCCGGGAACGAGTGTACCATATTTGATCTCCTTCCCGATGAAGTAGCTGTACCCTGTTCTCCAAATCCAGCTCTCGGGTTGATACAGAAAAGTTAAATACTTTGTTATTGCGAAAAGAATATTTTTTCAGCCCTTCAATAGTGCCTACCAACACACCATCATCTACCAACAAAAGGGCTTTGATAAAATCTTTGTTCGAAAGCTTGCTCTCCTCCGAGACAACTTCTATTCTCTTAAACAGGTCCCTTTTTTTATCATAAACATTCAGCCCGTCTGAGGTTCCGACCCAGATCCTACCTAGGCTATCTTCTACCATCGAAGTAATAAAACCATTGCTTATGCTGTTCGGCTTTTCTGTCGGTCTATATTGTCTAAACTCATAGCCATCGTATCTATTCAGACCGTCTTCCGTACCAAGCCAAATGTATCCCTCTCTGTCTTGAAGCAAACAATAAACCGTATTTTGGGTCAGCCCCTCATTAATCGTCAAATGATTAAATCGTATCTGACCATAAACAAGGTTATTACACAAACAGAAAACAACAGCAAAAAGAATAATTACTACTTTTTTCATTCAAATAAATTGTTTTTTTATGGCAATGAAGCTTGCATAAATTATTTTCCACTTCTTGTTTGTTTTCAGTAGCGTTCAAGAGCTCGCTACGCTCGGTTCATATCCTTTTATTTATGGCAATTTATGCAGGTTTCATCTGTATTCGAGGAGTAAGGTTTATTACCTGTCACTCGAAGATAACAATTATATAGGATGATGTGAATTAATCTTACGATAACGTTTTAGTATGGATATTTCAGCGAGGAGCTAATTTATCCAATGAATGGCAATACCGTCTTTCTCCATCTTGCGAAAGTAGGTCATCTGCCGTTTGGCATAACGGTGAATCTCGGTTTCTAGTTTTCGGAGAAACTCATCGTAGGTAGCTTTGCCTTGTAGATAATAGGAAATGTACTTGTACTCCAGTCCGTAGTATTCCAAATCCTCATATGTCAATCCCGATTGAAGCAAACTCTTGACTTCGTCGATCATACCATTTTCTAGGCGCTTGTAAAGCCGTGTAGATATCCTGCGCCGTCGGGTTTCCAGATCAGGTGCAATTCCAAGGACTTTTGCCGAATAAACAGGTTGAGGGGAAAACTTTGTTTGCGGATGGTTATCCAACCACTCCAAGATTTCCAAAGCTCGGACCATGCGCTTTTTGGATGAAAAGTCTATTGCAAAATCTTCGGGAAGGCTTCTTTTTTCCAACATTCTCTTCAAAGTTCCCTTGTCCATTGTTTCCATTTCCGTCCGTCTAGCCAGGTCGACTGGTACCTGGGCATAGGGCCTGGGTTCTAGTAAGGCCTGTATATAGAATCCTGTCCCTCCACATACAATCACGGTCTTACCCCGTGAACGTATATCACAATAGGCTTCTTCAAAATCTTCCAAAAAACGGGTGACATTATATTTTTCGCCCGGCTGGACAATATCGATCAAGTGATACGGAACTTCTCCGTACTCGTGTATATCTTTTCCGGTACCGATGTCCATATGACGGTATACCTGTCGGGAGTCTGCACTGACGATTTCAGCATCCAGTATCTTTGCCAGTTCTACGGCAAGTCTGGTCTTGCCACTCGCGGTAGGCCCCAAAACGATAATAAGATCTTCGGACGGGAGCTGTCTTCCCGCCCGAAGAAATTCTGTAACCTTAGTGGTGTCCGTCACACCACAAATTTAGTCCATTTTTCGTTGCTACCATTACTTGCCACCACGGTATCAATGAATGCCATGCCACGCACACCGTCCGCTACGGTCGGGAAATCCAACTCCTCTGCGGTAGGTGTACGGCCTTCTTTTTTGGCCGATACGGTCGATGCAAAATTGCGGTAAATATTGGCAAAAGATTCCAACAGTCCTTCGGGGTGTCCCGCAGGAACACGTGTATTGTGTGTCGCAAACGAGCTCAGCGTATAGGGTGCCGTATAAGCATTGCCTGTACGGTAAAGCTGGCGTGGTTGATCCAACATTTTGATGATTAGGTTATTGGGATCCTCATTGGCCCACTCCAAACCACCTTTTTCGCCGTAGATGCGAATACGAACGGCATTTTCCTCTCCTGCGGAGATCTGAGATGCCATCAGGACACCCTTGGCTCCATTGTCAAAATGCAACAATACCGAACCATCGTCATCCAATAGTCTTCCTTCTACAAAAGTGGTCAGATCAGCGCAGAGTTCTGTAACCCGCAATCCAGAAACATATTCGGCTAAATGGGCTGCATGTGTACCGATGTCACCCATAACCAAGGATTTTCCCGAACGCTTTGGATCTGCACGCCAAGCGGCTCCGGCATTGCCTTCCCTTTCGCTCAATCGACTCAACCATCCTTGCGGATATTCAACCACAATCTTACGTATCTTGCCAAAATGTCCCTCTTTCACCATAGCTTTTGCCTGCTTGACCATAGGATAACCCGAATAGGTATGCGTCAAGCACAGGGTTCGGCCTGTGCGCTCTACAACTTCCTGCAATATCTTGGCTTCTTCCAAGGAAACGGTTATCGGTTTTTCGACCACTACGTCAAAACCGTGTTCCAACGCCATCTTGGCCGGTTCAAAATGAAGGAAATTAGGCGTGACAATCGTCAGGAAATCCATTCGCTCGCCCTCGGGCAACGCAGCCTCTTTTTCTATCATCGTCTTGTAGTCCAGATACACCCGGTCTTCTGCCACGAAAAGATCCTTTCCCGATTGAATAGCTATCTCCGGATTCACACTAAAAGCTCCACAGACCAACTCAATCTTTCCGTCCATGAAAGCCGCTATACGATGTACGGCACCGATGAAGGCATCGCTGCCCCCTCCGACCATACCCATACGTAATTTTCGTTTCATATTTGCTTTTTTGATTAGATGAGCACCTAAATTAATAAAAAGCTTTTAAAGAATAAGCTTTAATTTGAGACTTCCACTATTTTGTACGGTATATCCTTTTCCATCACGCTTGTCCTCATAGTGACGTTGCTGATCTTCCACATAAAATGTTTGAGGACTCTTAGTCTCTATCGCATGAAAGCCTATATGTTCCAAAGAAGACTGCTGACACCAGTCCATATCGGCATAGGTCATGATATCGGAGGGTTTAAAATCTGCTACAAATTGATGGATCAGTTTGGATATACCCCCTACAACCATGTAGGGTCCTTTATGGCAAAAGCGCAATAACTCAAAGGAGCGGTAATCGTCACTTTCTCCCTTCATCCTACGGCCACCGCTAAAGACAGCCATAGATACCAATTCGCCCTTATAGTACAAGCCATATCGGTATTTACCGGGCAGAGCCACTTGCAGGTGGTGCTCTTCTTGAAAATCCATAGCCACTTTTTTGTCTATTCGGGCTACGACCGTATCTCTTGCATAAATTTTGGTTCCCAATCCCAGCATACCTTTCAGACGGTTAATGATCTTTTGCGGTGAGGATAGTATCTGATCCAGATCAATATGTATGGTCTGCAAAGAGGCTACATTTTCTTTTCTTGAGGTATAGGGAGGATAGAGGTAAATAAAGAGATTTTTCACAACCACGCTAGTGACTGCTCCATCGCGATCCACACGCATAGGTAACAGAACCTGCTGTTGCAATTTGCATAAAAATGAGTCAATATCTCCCTGTTGGTTGTTCATTTGCGTAAAATTAATAAAATATACACAAAACGTAAACCTGATTAAAACAGCCTTTCCCCCTTCTAAAAACAGAATAATTACTATATTTATCCAGAACATATATAAGCGTATTGCATGAAAACAATAAAAGGACCAGGTATTTTTTTAGCGCAGTTTATTGCGAATGAGGAACCTTACAATTCTATAGAGAACATTGGCAAATGGGCAAAGTCATTGGGGTTCAAGGGTGTACAGATTCCCACAGGTGACCCGGCATACTTTGATCTGCAAAAGGTAGCGGACAGTAAAACATACGCCGACGAGTACAAAGGAAAATTACAGGATCTAGGACTGGAAATCACTGAACTTTCCACCCACCTACAGGGACAGCTCGTGGCGGTACATCCTGCATATGACAAATTGTTTGACGCATTTGCTCCGGAGCAATACCGCAATAATCCCAAAGCCCGCACCGAGTGGGCCGTACAGCAGTTGAAATACGCTGCCAAAGCCTCCCAAAATCTGGGATTGAAAGCACACGCCACCTTTAGTGGTTCGTTGCTTTGGCAATATTTTCATCCCTGGCCACAGCGACCCGATGGATTGGTGGACGAAGCCTTTACCGAGTTGGCCAAGCGTTGGAAACCTATTTTGGATACTTTTGATGAATGTGGCGTAGATGTCTGTTATGAGATACATCCTGGCGAAGACCTTTTTGACGGGATTACATACGAAATGTTTTTGGAGAAAGTCAACAACCATCCACGAGCTTGCCTGCTGTACGATCCGTCACACTTTGTATTGCAACAGCTCGATTATATACAATACATCGACTTTTACCATGAGCGTATCAAAGCATTCCATGTGAAAGATGCCGAATTTAACCCCACGGGAAGACAAGGAACCTTTGGTGGCTACCAGAGTTGGTTGAACCGTGCCGGACGTTACCGTTCGCCGGGTGACGGGCAGGTCGATTTTAAAACAATTTTCAGCAAATTGACCCAATACGGATACGATGGCTGGGCCGTCATGGAATGGGAGTGCTGTATCAAAAACCAAGTGGATGGCGCTACCGAAGGGGCAAAGTTTATTGAAGACCACATTATACGCGTGACCGATAAGGCATTTGACGATTTTGCTTCAACGGGAGCAGATGAAAAGTTTAATCGGGAGATATTGGGGTTATAGATTTTTTGCCCGTGTCTTAAGACACGGGCAAAAAATTACCTGCCTTTTTTCTGCTGTGGGAATTTCATTTTGTAAGAAACCCGAACGTTGCCTTTGGCAATAGCATCCAGTTTGCTTTTTAGCATAGTCTTTTTCAATGGACTGAGTTTGTCCACGAAAAGCTTGCCTTCGATATGGTCGTATTCGTGCTGAACGATACGCGCGGCTAAACCGGACAATTCAATCTCATGCTCTTCGAAGTTTTCATCCAGATAGTTGATCAGCACATTCTCCGGACGCATGACCTCCTCGGTGATATCCGGAATAGAAAGGCATCCTTCACTAAATGCCCACTTGTCTCCTGTTTCTTCAAGGATAATAGGATTGATAAAGACCTTTTTAAAATCTTTAAGAGAGGGGTCTCCGGGTTCATCTTCATCATCTTCGGCAAAAGGCGAGGCATCGACAACAAAAAGTCGAATAGGTAGACCCACCTGAGGGGCCGCTAGACCCACTCCACGGGCGCCGTACATCGTCTCAAACATATTGTCAATAAGCCCCTTCAAATCGGGATAATCCTCTTCGATCTCTTCGGTTTTTTTCCTCAATACAGGATCGCCATACGCTACTATAGGTAATTTCATGCTTTGTTATTCTCCCGGCAAAGTTACCAATTATTTGCGAGGGGTATATCAAAAAAAATCCCATCTCAGAAATCTTCACTTTGTTCCAGATCTTCGTGATTATCCCCACCGAGGCTATAGTAGTTATTTTCTTCGTCTTCAGAACCAATTTCCTCTTGTTCATCATCCAATTCAGACCCTGGGATATCCAGTCCTTCATCCAGTGATCGTTCCTCTTCCCGCATTGAAGTCTCTTGTCCTACTCTTTCGTCCAATACACGCTCCTCTTGTTCGTAAATATCTTCATTTTTCGAATAATGCGGATAGCCTGGAAATTTGTCTTCCTTATCTCTGTTGTCGTTTTGTTGTTTTGGATCTTGCATAGCCATATCGTTTTTCCTAAACAACAATCAAATTAAAAAATAGTTGTCCACTAGTTAGATTCCGGTTCATTTATTATGAATAGGACATAGTTTGGCATAAATGACAAAGAAATTAAACGGAAACAGATTGTGCTAATCCTTGCAGGCTATGTCTTTCAGCATCGCCGCTAAACTATCCCTCCAAAAAGGAACCTCTAGCCCAAACGTATCCTTTATCTTGGTTTTATCCAATAGCGCATATTTTGGCCTACGTGCAGGTGTAGGGTATTGCTCGGTTGAGATGGGTTCGATCGTACAGGTCAGTCCTTTAATATCGCGGATCGCTACAGCAAAGTCATACCAGGAAACTTGCCCTTCATTGGAGTAATGGTATATGCCGGGCTTCCATTGATCTGTATGTACGATATGCATAATAGCTTGTGCCAAGTCTTTGGCATACGTAGGTGAGCCGATCTGATCGTTGACGACCGAGATATGATCACGGTCCCACATAAGCCCCAACATAGTTTTCACGAAATTTTTGCCATACTTCGAATACACCCAGGATGTACGAATGATAACCGCTTGAGGATACCATTTCAGTATAGCCTGTTCACCTTTGAGTTTTGTCTCCCCATACGTATTGACGGGTGAGACAGATGTATCTTCCTTCAAAGGTGTAGCCGCATTTCCATCAAATACATAATCGGTAGAAAGGGCAATCAGCCTACAATCATGGAAATGACAGTATTGGGCAACTTCTGCAGATGCCAAATGGTTCACCCTATCCGCCGATTCGGGTTCACGCTCTGCTAAATCCACGGCCGTATAAGCGCCAGTATGGATAATGATATCCGGTTGATATATGCCCAGTATATCCTGAATGAGCGCCGTCTGATCCAAAGGAAGTTCCTTCCTTCCCAAGAAAAAACATTCATATGCTGCATTCTGTTGTAGGATATCCCGCAATTCACACCCCAACTGGCCTGTAGCACCTGTAACGACTATTTTCATAAATCAGTACCAAGAATAGTTTTCACGAATTCCTTCCACAGCGGGAGGTGCTGATCCTTTTCAGATATGGTCAACTCATGGTCAGGCAGCTGCCAATCGATACCCAAATACGGATCGTCAAAACGCAGGCCACATTCGGCATCTTTGTGATAGAAATTGTCACACTTATAGAAAAACTCGGCTGTATCGCTCAATACGACAAATCCATGCAAAAACCCTCTCGGAATAAACAATTGGAGATTATTCTCAGCAGATAGATATATGGCTTCGTATTGTCCAAATGTAGGTGAACCTATGCGTACATCCACAGCTACATCAAGAACCTCCCCTTGTAATACACGAACCAACTTGGCCTGCGCAAACTCTCCTACCTGTGCATGAAGTCCACGCAGTACCCCTCTCGTAGAAAAGGATTGATTGTCCTGTACAAAATGTACTTTATCTCCGGTGAGCTCTTCAAATGTTCGTTCATTAAAACTCTCAAAGAAATAACCCCTACTGTCACCAAATTTTGTAGGCTGTAGGATTAAGCAGTCTTTCAGCTTTGTTTCTGTCACTTTCATATAGCTTTCACCCCTACGGGGCGTGTACTTCGTTTATATTTTAATTGTCTAACCGTTTAATCCTTAATCTTTACATCTCCAGGTCTCCCCATCACCCACTCTTCCGCATCCCCCTTACTCATACTGTTTCTCGTAATACTGTTGGTACTCGCCTGAAGTCACATGCTCCAACCATTCTGTATGCTCCAAAAACCAATCAATAGTGATACCCAACCCTTCTTCAAACGTCACCGATGGCCGATAACCCAATTCCTGATTGATCTTGGTGGCATCTATAGCATAGCGCAGGTCATGTCCCGGACGGTCTTTGACAAAGGTAATCAGTTGCTCGGACGTACCTACCGGCCGACCCAACTTCTCATCCATCTGCCGACACAATTCCCTGACCAAGTCAATGTTCTGCCATTCGTTAAAACCACCTATATTGTAACTGTCTCCATCTTTGCCCCGATGAAAGACCAAGTCGATAGCCTTGGCATGATCGATCACAAAAAGCCAGTCCCTCGTATATTTGCCATCTCCATAGATGGGCAGTGGCCTATTGTGCAGTATATTGTGTATACAGAGAGGGATCAGTTTTTCGGGAAAATGATTGGGCCCATAGTTGTTTGAACAATTGGTAATAACGGCAGGCAGCCCATACGTGTCGTGATAAGCCCGTACAAAATGATCCGACGAGGCTTTCGAGGCCGAATACGGCGAATGTGGATCGTAACGTGTCTCCTCGGTAAATAAACCCGTATCACCCAATGCCCCATAAACTTCGTCCGTAGAAATATGATGAAAACGTTTGCCCACATATTCTCCTTTCCACACCTCCTTTGCCGCATTCAACAGGTTGACCGTACCGATGACATTGGTCATTACAAAATCGGTCGGATTGGTGATAGAGCGGTCTACATGGGATTCAGCGGCCAGATGAATCACTCCCTCAGGGCGATATTGACGAAAAATATCCATCATCAAAGCAGCATCTCTAATATCGGCCTTGACAAAGGTATAATTTGCCCTATCCTCGATATCTTTTAGATTTTCGAGATTACCCGCATAGGTCAATGCATCCAGATTGACAATGCGGTAGTCAGTATATTTGGTCACAAACTCCCGTACCACGTGAGAACCAATAAAGCCTGCACCACCCGTGATCAAGACTGTTTTATTCATTGTTCTTTCTTGGTTTAATTGTTTTATCGCTTGGCTGTTTAACCTAATATAGTTTACAGATCCCTCCAAAGTCGGGATGACAAAAAACGCTAGCTTAACGACATTGCCCCTAATCGATTAAACTTATAAACGATTAGTTCCTCAATTACTTCTTCCCACTCTTCTCTGCTTCTTTTTCGGCTACGATACGACGAAGCCCAGAACTGGAAAAACGATGATCCCGACTATTGAAATACAATTCTATTCCTTTTTCCTCACAATACTTACGACCGGTAAAATCCTTATTTTTATACTCATCGCCTACGATACGAACATCCAATTTGAAGGAACGAAGGATATCTTCCAAATCTTGTTCGGTAGAATATGGAACGATCTCATCCACATACTGGCATCCCCGAAGTTGGATATACCGTTCGACAACAGTCTGGGTAGGCTTATTTTTGTCTGGCCGATCCAAAGTAGGATCCATCTGCAATCCACAGATAAGGTAATCACATTGTCGCTTGGCCTCGGCCAACATCATAATATGTCCTGCATGCAACAAGTCAAAAGTAGAAAATGTAATCCCTACCCGTGGGCCCGGATTATAATCTTTCTTTCTTTTTTCTACATCTTTCATAGTGAGACTCCTAATTTTTAAATGATCTTCCATCATGTATTAAATGATACGCTGTCCCAAATTTAAGGAATAAAATGAGAGATTGTCCCTTTTTAATAGAGAATACCAAAACCTTCGGTTCTCATTTTTACACAAGAATAAAGTGGAATTTAATTTTTTGTCATCAAGATTCCACGAATACAAAGCATTTTATCTAAGTTTGAAAGCTAAAAGAATACATATGTTACCAAAAATCAACTTTACCGAAACTCCGGCATATCGATATCTTGCGGATCACTTTATTGGCCTGAACGAAAGATCCTTAAAAGAACTATTTGACAAAGATCCATCCCGTTTTGAAAAATTTTCTCTTTTTCTAGGAGACATACTCTTTGACTATTCAAAAAATAGGATCAACGAACAGACCTTAGCATTATTGATTCAACTGGCCAAAGAATGTCAGTTGGATGAAGCTATCCGCGCCATGTTTGCCGGTGAGAAAATCAACGTTACTGAAGGTAGAGCCGTACTCCATACCGCCCTGCGGAACCGTTCGGGCAACCCTATCCAAGTAGATGGCGAAGACATCATGGTAAAGATAAAAGCTGTGCAAGACCAAATGAAAGCCTTCTGTGCCAAGATACATTCCGGCGAGTGGAAAGGTTTCACGGGAAAGGCGATCACCGATGTCGTCAATATCGGTATCGGTGGCTCGGATTTGGGACCTGTCATGGTTACCGAGGCACTTAAACCCTACAAAACCCATCTGGATGTACACTTTGTTTCCAATGTGGATGGTACACATATTGCCGAAGTACTCAAAAAAGTCAACCCCGAAACAACGCTGTTCCTCATCGCTTCGAAAACGTTCACCACACAAGAAACGATGGCTAATGCGCATTCGGCAAAACGTTGGTTCCTGGAAAGCGGAGCTACAGAATCGGATGTGGCAAAGCATTTTGCAGCCCTGAGCACAAACGAACAAGGCGTATCCGCCTTCGGTATTGATACAGCGAACATGTTTGAATTCTGGGATTGGGTGGGCGGACGGTACTCGCTATGGTCTGCTATTGGGCTTTCCATTGCCCTATCGATAGGATACGATCATTTCGAACAACTGCTCGAAGGTGCATACAAAGCGGACCAACACTTCCGTGATACTCCTTTTGAGGAAAATATTCCGGTCATCATGGGATTGCTCGGTATATGGTACAATAACTTCTTCGAGGCTGAGAGCCATGCAATACTACCTTATGACCAATATATGCATCGGTTTGCTGCCTATTTCCAACAAGGGGATATGGAAAGCAATGGTAAATACATCGATCGTAACGGAGAGAGAGTAGATTACCAGACCGGGCCGATCATATGGGGCGAACCGGGCACCAACGGCCAGCATGCTTTCTACCAGTTGATACATCAGGGCACCAAGCTGATCCCGTGTGATTTTATTGCTCCGGCGATTTCGCACAATCCTATTGGGAACCACCATCAATTGCTATTGTCCAACTTCTTTGCGCAGACCGAAGCCTTGATGAACGGTAAAGAGGAAGAGATCGTGGTCACAGAACTGAAGGCCGCGGGCAAAACGGAAGAAGAAGTCGAAGCATTGAAAAATTTCAAGATATTCGAAGGAAATCGTCCAACCAACTCTTTCCTATTGAAAAAGATCACTCCTGAAACGCTGGGTACACTTATAGCTTTATACGAGCACAAGATTTTTGTGCAAGGGATTATTTGGAATATCTATAGCTTTGACCAATGGGGTGTGGAGTTGGGTAAACAATTGGCCAATCAGATCCTACCGGAACTGCAAGACGATGCTGCTGTCCACAGCCATGACAGCTCAACAAATGGGTTGATCAATCAATATAAGTCCTGGAGATAAATATTAGGCCTTGATTTTGAATCAAGGCCTAATATTTAGTTTTTCAACAACGCCATCTCTATTGGACGGTTCATCGGGATAAAATCCGCTACTACACGTAAACTCTCGTCCAAGATAAAGTCGAAGTCCATCTTAGGTTGAGGTTCACCCTCTTTCCAGAGCGGAAGACCGTGCAGGGCAAGTACCTTGTTGACCCTTTCTCTATTTTTCAGCTTATTTGCATCTCGCTCTTCCTTCAACTTACTCTCGTGTAAGGTTGCTTGGGGAATAGAATCAGATTTATTGAACTCCTGTATATCTTCCAACAGATACTTATACTCCGGAGATTTTTGCATTCTCGCTTCATGGAGGTTTTTTAATGTTTTCTTTGCCGCATTAAGATCAGCTAATGGTTGGAACGGTGCACTGTCGATCTGATCCCAAGGCAAGGCAGCAGGCTCCGAACTTTCTCCAAATTTCTCTGCTGTGTATTGTGAAGGGAAAGAAATGTCGGCAGACACTCCTTTGTGCTGTGTGCTGCTTCCCGTAATCCTATAGAACTTGCCCATGGTAATATTGATCTGTCCAAACTGTGGCGCACCGATCGGTACATCGGTATCCTGGCCACCCGCAGCTTTCAACAGTAACCGATTGGTAGGGCTGATGAATCTGGACATATCTACAGCAGACTGCACCGTACCTTTTCCATACGTCGTAGAGCCCAATACAATACCTCTTCCATAGTCCTGGATAGCTCCTGCAAATATTTCGGAGGCCGATGCGGAAAACCTATTGATAATGACTGCAAATGGTCCCGTCCATTTTGCGCCTTTATCCTTATCCTTCTCTATTTCCACCCTATTGTCGACATTACGGACTTGTACGACAGGTCCCTGATCAATAAACAGGCCTGTCAATTCGATGGCCTCTTGCAAAGAGCCCCCACCATTATTCCGAAGATCCAATACTATTGCATCCACCTTTTCTTGATTGAGGGTGTCCAGAATCAAACGTATATCACGTGTTGTGCTCTTATAGTTGGGATCCCGCTTACGGTAAGCCTCAAAGTCGATGTAAAACTTCGGAAGAGTAATGACACCGATTCTATAGGTCTTGCCATCTTCGCCCTTGACAGTCTTGACAGCTTTCTTTGCAGATTCTTCTTCTATAACTATCTTGTCACGTGTTAGCGATACGATAACGGGCTGAGCTGCAATATCCTGTCCGGCAGGTAGGATTTTCAGACGTACGACTGTACCCTTTGGCCCTTTGATTTTTGCCACGGCAGCATCCAAACGCCATCCAATAATATCCTCAAACTCTCCGTCGCCTTGTGCTACACCGATGATCCTGTCATCTATTTTCAATGTTTTATCCTTGAATGCCGGTCCTCCTGCAATGATTTCCTTGATAGTCACCATTTCGTTTTCCATCTGCAGCCTAGCACCTATACCCTCCAAAGTATTGGACATACCTTCGTTGAAGGCTTGCGCAAAAGAAGGGTTATAATAGGTCGTATGTGGATCGATAGCATCCGTATAGGCCGACATGATCAACTGAAAGGCATCGTTGGAGTTTGTTTTCTTAGCTTGGGACAGGAGATTGTTGTACCGCTTTCGCAATGTCTCCTTGTTCTTCTCTTCACTGGCTTTCTGATCTGAACTAGCTAGTCTCAAACTGAGCAGATCAAATTTGACACGTTTGCGCCACTGATCTTTCAGCTCTTCCTCATTGGCAAACCAAGGGAGTTTTTCCCGAAAATTGGTGTACGATTCATCCAGAGAAAAATCATGATCTACATCTACCTGTGTCAAGGCATACTCGATACAGGAAAGATACCGTTGGGTATATACATTGAAGATATAAAAAGCTGCTGATAGATCTCCTCCTTTCATATCTTGACTGATAATGTTGCGATATTGATGAAAATTGTCAAGATCTGTCTGCAACAAATAGGTCCTGCCACGGTCTACTGCTTTGAGCAAGTTGTCAAAGACTATATTCGACAAGGAATCGCTCGCCTGGACCTTTTTATAACTGTAATTCTCCAATAAGTTGACCACTTCCTTTGCGATCACTTCATGCTGTAAGGTCGGTTTTAATTGTATCCCCCCCTCTTCAATCTGTACCCGTGGTTTGGACCCACAGGCCACAACTGAAATCAACGCTAAACAAAAAATCAAATTTCTAACCATATATACCGTTTTGTTAAAACCCATATTCAAACTTAGATAAAATGCTTTGCATTCACGAATACCTACTAGCAAAAAACACGTATGCGTAATTCACTTATACAATTACAATGGCATCGCACATGACAAGGCTCTATCGATCCTTCCGCTACCCTTTTCCTCCATTTCACAGAGAGTATGTATCGCTTTCAAGGCTCTAAAATAATCATAACACATGTTAAAAATACTTAAAAAAAATATTCCTTTATTTATTAGATTGAAAATGTGAGAAAAATTAAACCATCATGCGTAACAATTTCACTACGAGTAAGCTAAAATGGGGGAAGTCCGTTCAAAATAACGCAGTTCGCAATTGCCAGTATTCCTTTAATAAGGTGTCGGCCAGCTCTACATTTCTCTGTGACAGGTAGATGTTTCCCAGCTTTTCGACAATAGCCAGTTTCAAGAGAGCATTCTCTTCTTTTTCAGCCAAGTCGTATGCATTGATAAATTCGCCTTTTGCGACTTCATAGTTTTTTTGGATAAACTTGGAATATCCTAACATATATTCGATCTCTGCAAGCTCGCTTTCCTGTTCGTGCAGACGTGCGAGGTCTCTAGCTTGAATCAAGAACCACTGTGCCTCAGTATGTTTGTTTTGTGCCTGATAGATATCGGCCAACATTTCCCAAGCCCATATCTTGCCTTCGTAATGGCGTGATCGGTTAAACAGGGGGATAGCCTTGCGGATAATTGTATTTTCGGCCGAACGATAGTTCTTGTCCAATGCTTGTATATGAGCCAATCGCACTAAGGAAAGCCCCTGATCTATTGCATTTTTACTTTTGCTTGCCTGTGCATAATAGGCCTCTTCGTGCTTCTCAGCCTCCTGGGCATTCATATTGAGAAATTGGAGGGTGGACAAGTTGGCCTGTATGGTGGCTACATCCGGTGGATTGTTTACAGCAGAAGCATATTCCAATGCCTGTTCCAGACGTGCTATAGCCTTATCCACTTCACCAAGAGCCGTCAAGTATTTCGCATATTCATTGAGCAACCCATACCCTAAGTAAAGGAGATTGTGATGCACATGCTCGTGGATCAGCGAATCCCAGACGGCATCGGTCGCTGGCATCGGATCGAGTAGACGTTGGATATCTTCTTCATTGGACACCGCCTTGAAATTTGCCATGAACTTTTGATGCTTGAGCGCAATTTGGATAGAATCACGGAAAGGGACAATCTCCTTATAGACATCTGTCAGCATTTCCATTTTGGTTCTTGGTGCAGGAAGGATATAGACCTTAGGACCTATTCCTTGGAAATCCTTATTGTATTTGACGATATACCCCGACGGATCTACGGGCGCTTCCTGCCCGTACATCGGATTCCATACGGTCATGATTGCCAAACATAGCACAGCTAATATCGTCATGAAAACACGTTGCATCATAAAGTCCCTTGTATCAAAAGTAAGGAAAGATAGAAAATTTTGTGCCAACTATTCAAATTCATTGCATTCTTCCTTTGAAAAGTGGGATATAGATTATATTGGCCATAGACAAATAGAGACGTTGCATGCAACGTCTCTATTTTGAGGTCTACAACAATTGAGAGCCCTCTTGTTCCAGTTCTTCATACAGATGTTTTACATCTTGGGAGGCCTTTTTCTGTACGACCAAAATCGCATCTTCGGTATGCACTAAGATTGTATCGGACAGCCCCACAAAAGAGACATACTTATCGGTACCGATGACCATATTGCCATCGGCATCAACAGGATGGCCTTTCAACTTCAAATAATCGTACAGCGAGTCATAAGACCCCATGTCAGACCATACAAAATTGGAAGGGATGACCTTGATACGCTCACTCCGCTCCATCACGGCATAATCTATACTTTTGGAGGGGATCTTCATAGAAAGCTCTTCGGACAGCACACCGTTTTCCGCTGATTCGTAAGCCTCTTTTGCCGCTCTGAAAACACGGGGTTCAAAGCGAAAAAGCTCTTCCAGATAAATGGATGCCTTGAAGCAGAATATACCCGAATTCCACAAGAAGTTTCCTTTTTTCAAGAATTCTTTGGCAGTTTCCAGATTGGGTTTTTCACGAAAAGACAATACATCGTTGTCTTGATATTCGATATAGCCATAGCCCGTTTCGGGTCTAGTCGGTTCAATACCAAACGTCACCAAATATCCTTCTTCTGCATATTGCACCCCTTGACGTAGACTTTCCTCATACTTCTGCTGATTTTCGATCAGATGGTCTGAAGGGGATACGATCAAAATGTCATCGGGACCACTGGCAAAGGCCGCAAACGCTATCGCTGCAGCTGTATTGCGTGGGACAGCTTCTACAATGGTCAAACTATCTTCATCGGGTAAATACCCTTTGGCCAGATCCACATTTTGTACACTACCTACCATGATACTGCGAAAGGCGATATTTCTATTGCGCTGCACGGTAAGCTCGAAGAGCGATTTTCCTTCAAAAATAGGTATATACTGTTTAGGCCGAGCTTTACGCGACAATGGCCACAATCTAGACCCTATACCTCCTGACAATACTACATTGACAATCTTTCCCATAAAATTTATATCGTTTATTATCCAATGCTCATTACCGGAGCATGGTCTTGTTTTAAATAGAGCAATGCACTTCCTCTTGCGTCAGACAGTGCATCATGATGATCGAGCTGTATACCCATCATCTGGCAACAAAGATTGAGTTTGGTCTTTAAAAAACCCTTACTCCTATAAATATGACTTGTGCATATCCACGTTTCAGGCAGGCCCAATATACGGTAATCAAGCCCGTAATACTTCATCGTACGTTGCAAAACTGCCCGATCAAAGGCCTCATTGTGGGCGACCATCTTCTGTCCCTCCAATAAGGGCTTCAAAACAGGAAACAACTCTACAAAAGTAGGGGCATCCATGGTGTCTTTGGGTTTGATACCATGTACCCGTGTGGTCTGCCACATATATTTGTTGAGAGGTGGCCTCACGAGTGAATAATACTCGCGGACTATAATACCTTCTTCTACCTTGACCACTCCAACGGAACATACACTATTGTAGTCTGCCGTGGCCAATTCAAAATCAATCGCTGTAAACGTCTGCATCTCCACAAAAATAAAAAGTAAAAAGCGAAAGGGCAAATTAGTTGTCAGTTGACAGTAATCAGTGATCAGTACTGTTAAAACTGACCACTGCCTACTGATTACTGACCACATTAATACCCATATTTTTCTTTCCATTTTTCCCGTAGCGATTGCCGCAATTTTTCTTCCGCAGCATTGGATCCGGGATCATAAAGCCGCGTATCACTGATTTCATTAGGCAAAAATTCCTGTTCTACAAAATTACCCGAATAGGCATGTGCGTATTTGTATTCCGTTCCATAATCCAACTCCTTCATCAATTTCGTAGGAGCATTCCTCAAATGCAGCGGCACAGAAAGGTCTCCTGTACTACGGACCAAAGCCTGGGCCTTATTGATGGCTTCATAGGAAGCGTTGCTTTTGGCCGAACTGGCCAGATAGGTTACCGTCTGCGATAGAATGATCCTGGACTCTGGCCAACCGATGACATTGACAGCTTGAAAGCAATTGTTGGCTAGCAAAAGGGCATTGGGATTCGCATTGCCGATATCCTCCGACGCCAAAATCAATAAACGTCTCGCAATAAACGAAGGATCTTCCCCCCCTTCGATCATACGTGCCAACCAATATACGGCTGCATTGGGGTCCGACCCCCGAATAGATTTGATAAATGCAGAAATAATGTCGTAATGCTGCTCGCCTGTCTTGTCATAGCGAGCCATATTCTGCTGTACCTGCTGAAGGACAAAATCATTGGTAATGGGTCTATTGTAAGGTACCGCTGCATCGACCACGAGCTCAAAAACATTGAGCAACCGCCGCGCATCCCCTCCCGACAGCCGAATCAACGCTTCGTACTCCCGAATGTCGATCTTGTCGTTTTTGAGAAAATCATCTTCTCGAATGGCTTTTTGAATCAAAGATATCAAGTCTTGCTCATCCAGATTTTCGAGGACATATACCTGACAACGCGACAAAAGTGCAGAAATCACTTCGAAAGAAGGGTTTTCAGTTGTCGCGCCAATCAGTGTGACTAATCCTTTTTCCACCGCACCCAATAAAGAATCTTGCTGTGACTTGGAGAAGCGATGGATCTCATCAATGAAAAGTATAGGTTGAGAGTGGTCAAAGTTTTTCAGTTGTTCTGCTTTATCGATGACCTCGCGGACCTCTTTCACGCCTGATTTGATGGCACTCAGGCTAAAAAAAGGCCTGTCTAGTTCCTTGGCTATCAAATAGGCCAAACTGGTCTTGCCCACACCAGGAGGCCCCCATAGGATCATCGAAGGAATATTGCCTCGCTCAATAGCCGACCGCAAGACCGCACCCTCTCCCACAATATGCCGTTGCCCCGCATAATCTGCCAAGGTTTTGGGTCTCAATCGTTCTGCCAATGGAATACGTGTTGCCATAGTATCTGAATGTTGATGAACAAAATTATTAAACCTTTTAAAATATATCTGTGTAAAAATAAGAAATCCAAACCGAAATGCTAACATATTTAGCAGGCGCACGACAAAAATTCGTTTTTATGTCATGTCGACGATAGGAGACATCTGTTAGCCACAAAGATAGATTCCTCCTATCGTCGGAATGACAATGATTTTTCAACAATCTGCATTTTGTCGTGCACCCATATTTAGCACATTTTTGTAAAAATATACTTAGTACATGACATTTTTCAAAAAAGGCACTAAAAATCAAAATTGAGTAACAGTCCAGCATATAAAACAATCTATTTCTGTTTTCGCTTTTTACTTTTTACTTTTGGTGCATGACCAAAGAACAGATACAAGACTTGAGGGATAGAGTAACTTCCCTGAGGAGGCATCTTTGACATCGATGCCAAGAAAGAGGAAATCGCCAAATCCACGGAAATAACACTACGTCCAGACTTTTGGGATGCACCCAAAGAGGCAGAAAAAGTATTGCAATCCATCAAAAATCTCAAGATATGGACAGACCACTTCGATGAGGTGTCTTCTGCCGTGGAAGATACGGTGGTCATGTACGACTTTTTTCAGGCCGGGGAAGCAGAGGAGAGGGATGCGGAAGAGCAGTACCAACACGCCTTAGAGCAAGTCGAAGAACTAGAGTTCAAGAATATGTTGAGTGCCGAAGAGGATCAACTGGATGCCATCTTACAGATTACAGCGGGTGCAGGTGGTACCGAATCCTGCGACTGGGCCTCGATGCTGATGAGGATGTATATCATGTGGGGCGAAAAACATGGTTGCAAAGTAACCGAACAAGACTATCAGGAAGGTGATGTTGCCGGGATCAAAACCGTAACCCTACAATTTTCGGGCAACTTTGCCTATGGCTATCTCAAAGGAGAAAATGGTGTGCACCGTTTGGTACGTATCTCTCCTTTTGACAGCAATGCCAAGAGACATACTTCGTTTGCTTCGGTGTACGTCTACCCCTTGGTAGACGACAATATAGAGATCGAGGTAAAGGATTCGGAAATAGAATGGGACACGTTTCGGTCCGGTGGCGCCGGGGGACAAAATGTCAACAAGGTCGAAACGGCCGTGCGGTTGCACCACAAACCTACCGGCATCATCATCAAGAATCAGGAATCCAGATCGCAGCTTCAAAACAAAGAGAATGCTTTGCGCTTGCTAAAGTCTCAACTCTATGAGATCGAAATGCGTAAGCGGCAGGAAGCTTCAGCAGCAATCGAAGGTTCCAAGAAAAAAATAGAGTGGGGGTCACAGATCCGCAACTATGTGTTGCATCCGTACAAGCTTATCAAAGATTTACGAACCAATACGGAAACTTCCAATACGCAGGCTGTATTGGATGGCGAGCTGGATGAGTTTTTGAAAGCTTATCTGATGGAGTTTGGCGGGTAATATTTAGAGCAAAGACAGAAAGAACAAGGAACAAAGACAGTTGTCCTTAATCCTTGTTCCTTTATCTTTAATCCCTAAAAAGCATTTTTCCACATCATACTTTCCACCGGACGAATGGTTTTGCTGTTGTATTTTGCATTTCCTTTGGAATTGTAGAACGTCTCGATATCACCGTCTACCACAAAATAGATCAACTGTCCGATCGGCATACCTGCATATACGCGCACAGGTTGTGCCACCGATATTTCCAAGGTCCAGGTATTGCAAAATCCAACATCTCCTTTTCCGGCAGTAGCATGGATATCTATACCCAGACGTCCCGTACTGGATTTACCCTCGAGAAAAGGCACATGTGCATGTGTCTCGGTATATTCCAATGTCACACCCAGATACAACGTGCTTGGTTGCAGGACATATCCTTCTTCTGGTATCTCAAAGTGCTCTATTTCATTGTGCCTCCTGGCGTCCAGCACCCCATCCTTATATTTGGCCAGGTATTTCCCCAGATGCACATCATACGAGTTTGTGCCAAGACACCTCCGATCAAACGGTTCAATGACAATGGAACCTCTTTCTATTTCTTCCAGTATTCTAATATCCGATAATATCATACGATTGTTTTACAGGTCGGTCAAGTCCAACGTGCCCCAAAAATACATTATTACTTTGAATTTGAACAACTTTTAATTGATAGACGTCCGTACGGGCAAAACATTTTTTGCCCCTACTTTTTACTTTTCCCTTTTTACTCTTTACTTTTACGTATGGCTTTAGCATATCTCCGGGAACTGGACAGCGACACGAAGTTTGCGATTTGGAAAATAGAAGAAACCGCAGCCGAACTAATGGACAAGCTGCAATTGGATGAAGCGGAAAAGAACAAGTTGCAACAGCTGAGCAAAGGCAAACGTACATTGCACTGGCTGGCTACCCGTGTGCTGCTCCGCTATTTGTTGCAGACGGATCAATACATACATTGTCCCTCTGATGCAAACGGCAAGCCCTATTTACCGGACTATCCCTATGAGCTTTCGCTCACACATTCTTTTGACTTTGCCGGAGTGATCCTCAGCACAAAAGGGCCTTGTGGTATCGACCTCGAAATCGTCAAAGAGAAAGTAGTCCGTATAAAAGAGAAATTTCTCAAGCCCGAAGAGCTGCTATTCATTCGAAAAGAGGACGAAATCGCCCAATTGTATGCCTGCTGGTGCGCAAAAGAAGCCGTGTACAAACTACAAGGCAATAGAGGTGTTTCCTTTCTGGAAAACATGACCATACATCCGTTTACCTATCGCCCACAGGGTGTGATGACCGTAGATCTCTTCAAAGATCAGCGGAAATTCTCCTTTCAGGTGTATTATGAAAAATTCCAGGAGTATATGTTAGGGTATGTGGTCGATGATTCACAATGATTGTCCATCCTCAAGCATTTGTTTTTTGAGTGCCAACCTTTTATTGGACTTATAGATACGGATCGCAATCAAAAAGTACGTCAGGAGCAACGGTCCATATACAAGACCCATGATCCCAAATAAGGGAATACCAATAATCACACCCACCACCGTAATGACAGGATGGATATCTCCTATCTTTTTGGCAATGATAAATCGTAGAACATTGTCAATATTAATGACCAATCCGAATCCCCAAATCAGTAGTCCCACACCTTGCCAGGTACTTCCCTGCGCAAGCATAATGACCGCCGCAGGCACAAAAATCAAAGGAGGACCGAGTAACGGTATAAAAGAAAGTATAGCACATATCACACCCCAGAACAGGGCATCATTGGCACCAAAGATCCAGAAACCCAAAGCCAGACAGCTCCCTTGCACGATAGCAATAAAAGTCTGCCCGATGATATTCGAATAGGTAATGTTTTTTAGCTCTTCGCCAAATACAACAGCACTCTCATCATCAAAAGGCATATAATGAATCAGGCTATTTTCAAACCCCTTATAATTGACAAACAGAAAATAAAGGATGAAATACATGACTGTGACCTCCAAGAACAAATTGGCAGCCCCCCCCAATACGGAGGTCAATAGCCCACCCACATACGAAGCACTCGCTTCGAGCTGTTCTTTGAGAAAATCGGGTTTGCCCAGTTTATCACCGGCAAATGTATTGACCGCGTCCACGAGTTGATTGACCCAGGTAGGATCCCGCTGCAATTCGATGGCCTTGTTGACCAGCATCGTACCAATTCCCGCAAAGGGCAACACAATGATAAATATCGAAAGGATAATAATCGTCACAGCAGAGAGCGGCTTTGGCCATCGCCATTTTTCGATCAAAAACATGTTCAGCTTACGAAACAGCGTGTACATGACCAACGTGCCCAATATAGCACCGTATATTCCCTTCAAGGCATATAGCAGTATTGCCCCCAATACAATGACAATGATGAGGATAATGATATTTCTTTCCCGCTGGGAAAAGACCGGGTTACTACTCATAAAAAAGTTTTATAATGACATAACAATCGTCTAGAAATTTGGTTTTCGTCTTTCCAGAAACGCTTGCACGCCCTCTTTGCAGTCGTTTGTACCAAAGCTCTCTCCAAAAAGTTCTATTTCCCGTCGCTGTCCCTGCCGGCTATCTTCCAAACCTGTCTGTACAGCCGTAATTGCTTTGGAGATCGCTTGCCCTGACCGAGTGCTTATTTTATCCAATAGCTCCCGGCACGCACTCATTAACTCCGCCAAGGATACTACCCGATTGACCAAACCCCATTGCAAAGCTTCGGCCGCGTCAATCATGTCTCCCGTCATAATCATTTCCAGGGCTTTGCCGCGTCCGACAAGCTGAGGAAGCCTTTGTGTACCACCATAGCCAGGGATGATACCCAATGAAACTTCCGGCAAACCAAATTTCGCATTGTCCGATGCCACACGGATATGACAAGCCATCGCCAGCTCCAACCCTCCACCTAGCGCAAAGCCGTTCACAGCAGCAATAATAGGTTTTGGAAAACTTTGGATACGATCCATAATATGGAAATGCCCATACGCGGCCTTTTTTTTGGCCTCTCCTATACTTAACCCCACAAACTCTCCAATATCTGCACCGGCTACAAAAGCCTTTTCGCCGGCACCTGTCAAAACAATACCTCGAACAGCATTATCATTTTCCAACAGGTCCAATGCCTGCGCCAGCTCGTGTAGTGTCTCTTGGTTCAAGGCGTTTAGCTTGGATTCCCTGTTGATGGTCAAGGTAACGAATGCTTTTTCCCGTTCAACAATAATGGTCTGAAATGTTTTCATAGGATTAAAAATCAATGTTCAACGAAACTTTAAACCGCTCCCCTTTGACGTTTGGATGTTCCAAATAATTATAGCGGTAAAAATACTGCACCCGGAGTACTTTCAGCACATTGTCTAGCCCAACGTACCCTTCCCAATACGGATATTTGCCTATTGGATAGGTCAGTATCTCTCCTTTATCGTTCTTATCAAAATGTACGACCCGGTCACTCTTATAGGGATTATTGATATCCGACAATTGTCCATAAAACATCTTAGCCCCCCAAATCTCCCGTAGCCTGAACCATTTGAGCAGTGGTATCTTGTTCAGAATAAAACCTTGAAACTCATGATCGTAAGAAAATTTCACAAACTGGTCGGCCACAAACTCCATCGAATTGATCAATTCAAAGGACATCGTATGTCTATCGTTGCTTGCCTGCACATTAGGCATCTCCAATAAAGGATATGGCAATGCGCCCCAGATCTTCCCTCCCGTGACGGTCATGTCTCCAAAGCCGAGCTGATTCATAAACCAACGCCTGGAGATCGATACACGCAACGCATCGTAGGTAAAATTGCTATCCCAAAATCCATCCAACCCCCTGTTGTACTGCACATTAAAGACAGGGTGTTTTTCGATAATGGTTCTGCGATTGATGTTGCGGTAATAAAACTTCTCCTTTGGAGCCCACCTCAATACAAACTGTAGATCATTGGTATTGATGGCCTCCAGTTCTTCATTCGGATTGCCTGACAAGGGAAAAGTCAGGTCACCAAGAGGGGTGCGCCGCTGATGCGTAAAATGTGTAGCGATACTCAAATGATTGCCAAATTCAAGAATATGTCCCAACCGGTACGCATCCGTATCCAACCATTTTAAAGGCCGCGTCGAACGAAATCCTTGAAAAAAACTATCCCCTTTCAAAAAACCCAGATTTCTCCCCGGGTCAAATACATCATGCTGAACCATCCCTTCCAGATAATGTGCGGGAAAAGTAAAAACCGATTTTCCATTCAACGATTGTGCTATCCTGCCGTAATATTTGACGTCTTGATCCTTTGTACCGTATGCGAGATACCCTTCGAGATAGGTCTTCTCCGAAAATTCTCCCGTAGTCCTGCCACCCAAACGGAAGCGATTACCTTCCCAGTTGTTTTGGTGATACGTGTATTCCAATGGACCCAATTCAAATTTGCCCAACGAATAATAGCTTTGTGCCAACACATAGCCAATGGACAGCAGCGTGTTGAATGTCTTCACATTATTGAGGCTATCCACGTTTGTGTACGTCCTACGCTCTACGCTGTTGAGCGCTACGGGACGCACACCAGACAAAGACAACGATGGGTCTATCTTTATCTCCGTAGGAGCACCCGCTATAATATGTGACGGGATATCGTCTTTAAAATTATAACGGCTATTGAGACTCATACGTTCGCCAAACACGGCATCCCTCTTACCTCGACCAAATATGACCAGCACACGGGATGTGTCTTGCAGCATAATCCCCTCCTCATCGGGCGAATACGATAGATTCATTGTCAATCCATTGACCCAATTGAGGTTCGTCTTCTCATCTATCTGCATCCGTGCTTCCTTCACAGCATATCGGTCATCCAGGGAAATAATCAGTTCCCCTTTAAAAAGTAAATCTTTCGTATTGAAGGGCTCAAAACGTAATCGGGCAAACAGCTCTTTTCCTGTCTTTATCGTATCCTGCAGATAATACTTATAATAAATCTTTGCATTATCGGCTATGGGGCTCAGAAACTGCTTATTGATAAAGAATATACTCTCATCGTAGATATCGACAGGTTGGAGCAAGAAATTCAGATAAGACTGTATGTTGGCGTTGTTGATATATTTGGGATTAAATTCTGTTTTCTCGTTTGCGCGGACGATCTTTTTGGATCGTGAGGGATTTTGCTTGGTATAGTTGTCCGAAACCACTTCTTCCATATACATGGTCAAAAGCTCATTGCCCGGCATGGCACTGGTATCCACATTTTGGAAGAAAAAGTTCATTTTGCCCATTTTTGTCTTGAGCAATTCGTTAGGGTCGACCAACCCAAACTTTATCTTCTCGTATTGCTGGTAATACAGGTTGTCCTTTTTCGAAAGTTTATTCTTGCTCTTGTGTCGGATGACCAAGTCAATTAGTTCTGTCGCTGGGTTTCTCCTTTTGTATTTGACCCGTCTGCTGACATCTACCACATCTATAGTATGCTTATCCGAATCCAGATACACCTCCAAAACGGTATCCTGTTGGCTTATCTCTGTGGTTTCGGATCTATATCCTATACGGGAAAAGGTAAGCTGACGGTCAGAAGAAGACAGTACAATCTGGAAAAACCCACTTGTATCGGTAGAGGTGCCTATCGAAGAAACATTTGCCCGTACAGACACACCAGCAATAGCTTTACCATCAAGGCTATCGTACACCCTGCCCGTTAGTTTTGTCTGAGCCAAACCGGGAGTGATCAGTAACGTCGCATATATAGTAAGGGCAAGATGTCGTAACAGCAAAACAAACTCTTCTCTCATAAACACTTCTAGTCGATTATAAAGATACGACTTGTGGATAAAGTTTAAAATTATTCTAAAAAAAAGCTGTTACATTCAAATAGTAGACAGGCTGCCGATGAAATAAAAAGACCTGACAGGTTTTTAAAAATCTGTCAGGCCTGGAAAGTATATTACATTACCAACTAAAATAACCCAATCAAACAATCGGGATAAATCCCAACTGCCAAGGTCAAAATAGCTGCTATGATAAACACGGCTTTAAAATTCAATGGCATCACAACAGTTTCTGCTCCCTCTTCAGCCGTCTTAAAGTACATGTGTACAATAACTCGCAAGTAATAAAATACCCCAATGATCGCATTGATGGCCGCCAAAGCCAACAAGACCACGTGGTAGTCGCCCATGACACCTGTAAACATCATGAACTTACCGATAAAACCTGCTGTCAACGGGATACCTGCCAGAGAGAACATAGCCAAGGCCACGATGGCTGCCAGCAAAGGATTGGACTTGCCCAGCCCATTGAAAGCCAGAAACTGATCCGATCCCTGCGATTTCTTGACCAATATCAAAGCTCCAAAACCAACAATGGACGACAACGAATAAGCCAGCGCATAGACAAAAACCGAAGAAGCCGCATTTGGTCCCAAGCTCAATATCGCAAACAACATATATCCTGCATGCGCAATACTGGAGTAGGCCAACATCCGCTTAAAGCTCGTCTGCATCATGGCCGAAATATTTCCGACGAACAAAGTAATCACGATCACGACCAAAAGGACAGGTGTCCAAAACTCATTCAAAGCACCAAACACATAATCAAACAAACGTAGGAAACCGGCAAAGGAAGCCACCTTGACCACAGTACTCATAAAAATCGTCACCAAAATCGGAGACCCATCGTACACATCTGCTGTCCAGAAGTGAAATGGAGCCGCACCGACTTTAAAACACAGACCAATCAATAACAACAATATCCCACCGTAGAACAAGGGTGATATCTGTTGCGTATCGATGACATACTGACGTACGCCAGCCAGATCAAACGTCCCCGTAGCACCATACAATAATGTAATCCCGAACAAGAGGAAGCCGGTCGAAAAAGCCCCCATAATGAAGTACTTCAACGAAGCCTCATTGGAGTAAAGGTCTTTTTTTCGGATACCTGCCAAGATGTACAAAGCTACTGACATGATCTCTATACCGATAAACAGCATCGCAAAATTGTGGTAAGAAGACACCAACAACGCTCCTGTCAAAGAGAACACGATCAAGCAGTAATACTCGGCTACATTGTTGCTGATGGCACTAAAATACGCTTTGGACAGAAACAACGTCAAGGCGGTCAGCAAGATACACAGCATGGAGAAAGACAGCGCAAAGTGGTCAAAAAGCACCATACCATGGTAGACCGGAGCAGCCTCCTTTCCCCATTCGCTGACTTCAAAACCCAATGCCACCAACAGACCCAATAAAGTAACGGGCAATAATGCGTTCTTCGCTTTATATAATCCTAAATAAAGTAACAGTATGCCTAACAATGATAGCGTGATAATCGCACCCATAATCTCTTAACTATATAATCGCTTTAAAAATTGATTTGTTCCACCAAACGTGTGACCGATGCTTCCGATAGATGCAACAATGCATTCGGATAGACACCTATCGCCACGATCAAGACTACAATGACACCCAGTACCAACACCTCATATCCTTTTATATCCGTCACGCTGGCATACTTCGGATCCAATGGCCCCAACATCGTCTTCTGAAACAAACGCAACATGTACACCGCTCCGAAGATCAACGTAAGACCTGCTATAGCCATCGCCCAAGTATTCACCTCAAACAATCCCTTCAACAAAAGGAATTCACCGATAAATCCATTGGTCAATGGCAAACCTATACCTGCCATAATAATGATCAGAAAAAATACAGCCAACCTACGTGTACGATCGGCTAGACCTCCCAGTTCGCCCAATAGACGTGTTCCTGTCTTGCTTTCTATAATATCGATCACATAGAACAAGCCTACCACTACGATACCGTGATTGACCATCTGTATCATCGCACCTTGCAATCCTGTCGCATTCCAGGCAAATACGCCCGCACTGATCAGCCCGACGTGTGCAATGGAAGAATATGCAATCAAACGCTTGGCATCACCCTGTTGAAAAGCAATGATAGAAGCATATACAATGCCGACAATACACAATATCAATGCGATAGAGCCATAAGCTGATACGCCAAAAGGTACGATAGGTATCAACCAACGGATCAAGCCATATACCCCCATCTTCAGCATAATCCCTGCCAGCAACATGGCTCCGGCCGCAGGTGCATTCGTGTATGTGTCGGGTTGCCAGGTATGAAACGGTAAGATCGGGATTTTAATGGCAAAGGCAAGGAAAAAAGCCCAGAATATCCATCGCTGTTCCGATTCGCTCAAGATAAGATGGATAAAAGAAGTCCATTCAAAATCTTTGTTTGGGTTCTGCTGATACAGGTAAATAATACCGATCAGCATAAAAATACTACCCAAAAATGTGTACACAAAGAATTTCAGATTGACCCGTACCCGATCGGGGCCTCCCCATAAGGCACATATAAAATAAATCGGTATCAAAGCAATTTCCCATCCCACATAGAAGCTAAACGCATCTAAAGCCGTGAACACCAATAGGAGCCCCGTTTGCATAAACAGCACCAAGGCATAGAAACTCCCTTTGTGCTCCTTGCCAAAAGAAGATAGGACAATAAGCGGGATAAGCACATTGGTCAATAGCACCAAAGGCAAGCTGATACCATCCATACCGATATGAAAGGATATGCCCAGACTGGATATCCACGGAAAAACTTGTTCAAACTGTACCTCAGCATTCGGTATGAAAGTACATACAAACGGTATGGTCAAAGCCAATTGCACCAAAGATGCCACCAACCCCAACCACTTAGCCACAGGAGCAGACCGGACAAAACTCAGTGCTATCGCACTGACGGTAGGAAATAACAGCAGTATAAATAGGTTATCCATCGAATTTAAAAACTAAACATGCAAAAATCCATACAACATAATCGCCACGATCCCGATCACCATCATAAATATATAGAACCCAACGTGACCATTCTGTATCTGACGAATACCTCTGCCCGATAGAACAAAGAATTCACCTACGGCATTGACCAGACGATCTATTCCCCCACGGTCAAACACCTTGTAAAACACGATTGAAAGCGCATCCAATGGTTTCACGACCAGCGTGTCGTACAATTCATCAATATAAAACTTATGGTAAGAAAGCTTATACAAGAAACTCGGTTCAGCCACTTCGTTTGTTGATGTCAAACGGCCATATTTATTTAAGGCAAAGATAGCCATCCCTACCGCACCTACTGTCGACACAGCCATCAGTATATACTCTGTGCTGTGGGACAGGTGAAATGGCGTTGCTACCGCATTCGTATCTGCAAATACTGGGCTGAGGAATTCGCCCAACCAATGTCCGCCACCAAGTGCCTCCGGTACATTCAACAAACCACCTACAGCCGATAAAACTGCCAACACAATCAAAGGAAAGGTCATCTGCCATGGTGACTCGTGCAAATGATGCTTCTGTTCCTCCGTACCCCTGAACTTGCCAAAAAATGTCATGGACAACAAGCGGAACATATAAAAAGCCGTACACAACGCCCCGATAAAACCCAATACCCAAAAAACCGGACTGGCAAAAAAGGCATGTGCCAAAATTTCGTCTTTGGAGAAAAAGCCCGACAATGGCGGAATACCGGCTATCGCAACCGTACCGATCAGCATCGTGATATAAGTGACAGGTAAGTTCTTTTTCAGTCCTCCCATCATCCGCATATCCTGTTCATTGCTCATCGCATGGATGACCGATCCTGCGCCCAAGAACAACAAGGCTTTGAAGAAGGCATGCGTCAATACATGGAAAAATGCGCCCGTAAAGGCACCTACTCCCAAGCCTAAGAACATATAGCCCAATTGAGATACCGTAGAATAGGCCAATACCTTCTTGATATCATTCTGCGTAATGGCAATGAAGGCTGCCAAAAGTGCCGTCGCAATACCAACCACCGTAATGACCTGCATCGTAACCGGTGATAAGGTGAATAAGATATTCGAACGGGCGATCATGTAGATACCTGCCGTCACCATCGTCGCCGCATGGATCAAGGCCGATACCGGTGTAGGGCCCGCCATCGCGTCCGGCAACCAGGTAAACAAAGGCAATTGCGCTGATTTGCCCGTAGCTGCCACAAACAACATCAACGTGATCAGTAACAATGCTGCATCACCCATCGGGAATTGGGCGGCCTTAGGAAAGACTTCTGCAAATTCCAACGACCCGAAAGTGGCTATGATCGCAAACACAGCTATCAGAAAGCCCAGATCTCCGATCCGGTTCATCACAAAAGCTTTCTTTGCTGCCGAGGAATAATCCGAGTTTTTGTACCAAAAACCAATCAGCAGATAAGAACAGAGACCTACACCTTCCCAACCGATAAACATGATGAGGTAATTGGACCCCAACACCAACAACAACATGAAAAAGATGAAGAGGTTCAAGTACGAGAAGAATTTCCCAAAACCTTCATCGTGTAGCATGTAGCCATACGAATATACATGGATTAAAAAACCTATACCGGTCACGATGAGCAACATCAAGCTGCTCAACGGGTCCAACAAAAAGGAAAAGGACAATTTAAAATTACCTACCGAAATCCAGTCAAACAATTGGTGCATATATGCTCCACTCTCTCCTGCATCGCGCCAGGCCCTAACCTCTCCAAAAAGCACACAGCTTATCAAAAACGAAACAAGCACCACACCACTTCCGATGATTCCGATCAGGGACTTAGGCAATATCTTCTGCCCCAAACCATTGATCAAGAAACCAACCAAAGGCAACAAAGGAATTAACCAAATAAGTTCTTTCATAAATAAGTATCTAAGTCTGCTTATATATTTACCAACGCAATTTGCTCAACGACTCCAAATCTACAGATTTCGTATTTCGGTACACCATGATGACAATAGCCAGTCCCACAGCAACCTCTGCCGCAGCCAACGCCATGACAAAAAACACAAATACCTGTCCACTGGCATCTCCCCGGTATGCCGAGAAAGCAGCCAATAACAGATTGACCGAGTTCAGCATCAGCTCAATGGACATCATGATGATGATGACATTGCGGCGGATCAACACGCCGACCACACCGATCGCAAAAATGATACTACAGAAAATCAAATAATGATTTAACGGTATCCCCTGTATATGTTGAATGATATGATCCATTAGGCTTCCTTCGTTTCTTTTTTAGCTAATAATATGGCACCGACCATCGCCGTCAACAACAATATGGACGATAGCTCGAACGGCAACAAAAATTCATCAAACAATACCTTTCCCAGATTTTTTACCAAACCAACATCCGAATTACCCGTCACAAAACCATTATCCAATTCGATCACCCGAAAGGCTCCCAGAAACGTAGCTAGCAGACACATCCCTGCTACGGCTCCCATGATCTTGACCAGATTGGACTTCATTGGTTCGGTATCCTTATTGAGATTCAAGAGCATCAGTACGAACAGGAACAATACCATGATCGCACCCATATACACAATGAAATTGACCACAGCCAAAAACTGGGCATTGAGCATGATGTAATGTACCGTAAACGTGAAAAAAGTAATCACCAGATAGAGTACACTGTGCACCGGATTCTTCGTAAAGATGGTCATCAGCGCAAAGAAAATAGACAAAAAAGCTACAAAATAAAATGCGGTCATGAGCTTATATTTTTTCCTGTTTTAGTTGGGTAATATCAAATTTTGGTTCGACCAGTTTATCCTTCCCGTATATAAAGTCCTTACGCAGATAATCTGCGGTCACATGCGGACCATCCAGATAGATCGCCTCTTTGGGGCAAGCCTCCTCACACAATCCGCAGAAAATACAACGCAACATATTGATCTCGTACACCGCTGCATATTTCTCTTCCCTGTACAGATGCTCCTCACCTTTCTTGCGCTCAGCAGCGATCATCGTAATCGCTTCGGCCGGACAGGACAGAGCACACAAGCCACAAGCTGTACACCGCTCCCTTCCCTGCTCGTCACGTTTCAGCGAATGCTGTCCCCTAAAATTCTTGGAATAAGGGCGTATCTGTTCCGGATATTTGATCGTCGGGATCTTCTTAAAAAAATGTCGTATGGTAATCGAAAGCCCCTTAGCAATGGCAGGCAAGTACATGCGCTCCCATATATTCATCGGCTTTTGCTCGAGTACCTTTTTTCTATTGCTTAATGACTGCATAGTTTATTTTTTCTTTCTTGTGACCCTGTTAACTTGTGATCTTGTTATCCTGTTAACTCGATAACTCGTTCACTTGATAACTTGTTAACCCGTTCACTTGATAACTCTTAAAAATATGTATCCTTTACTAACGTAACCACCCCGGTCAACACAATATTGGCAATGGCCAACGGTATCAATATCTTCCATCCCAGATTCATCAACTGGTCGTAGCGAAAACGTGGCAATGTCCAACGAATCCACATGAAGAAAAAGATAAACCCGAATATTTTCAAAAAGAACACCAACACACCGATGACCGTAATCCAGTTTTGGGACAATCCCAGGTCATACATGAACGGAAAGTTGTACCCACCGAAATAGAGCGATGCCATCAAGGCCGAGGAGACAAACATATTGATATATTCCGAAAACATGTACAAACCCAACTTCATCGACGAATACTCGGTGTGATAGCCACCGACCAGTTCGGTTTCACATTCGGGCAAATCGAAAGGCACCCGGTTACATTCTGCAAAAGCACATGTAATAAACACCAGAAAACCCAAAGGTTGCACCCAAATATTCCAGTTGACAAAACCGGATTGCTGTGCAACGATCTCGCCTACGGACAATGTACCTGTGACCATCAATAAGGCGATCAACGACAGCCCCATGCCGATCTCATAGCTGATACTCTGCGAAGCAGCCCGGATAGCTCCCATGAGGGAAAACTTGTTGTTCGACGCCCAACCGCCCAACATAATACCGTACACACCCAAAGCAATCACACCAAAAATGTACAACACGCCGATATTAACGTCTGCCACCTGTAATGAAACAGCCTTGCCATTGATCACGAGCTCCTGTCCCCAAGGGATCACAGCCGAACTGATACAGGCCGTAATGATAGCAATGACAGGCCCCAGGATAAACAAAGGCTTGTGCGCGCCTGCCGGAATGATCTCTTCCTTGAAAAAAAATTTCCCTCCATCACATAAAGGTTGGAGCAGGCCAAATATACCAGCCCGATCCGGGCCATACCTATCCTGCATAAAACCGGCGACCTTACGCTCTGCCAATGTAGAGTACATCGCTATAACCAAGGTTACCGTAAAAATGATAACCACCAAAATCAACTTCTCTAAAATAAAAGCAACTTCCATCCTCGCTTATTTTAATCGTTCCGTACGAGCCAATTGTTCTTCATTGGCCAACTGCAATTTCTTGTTCTCCTGAATCACTGGAGGAAGATTGAACTCATAATAATGGTTAGCTGCAATCACCGATTCATGATCGATAGGAGCCGGTTCTTCCAATATCCAATCTGCTGTACTTTTAGTCTCAAATCGACAGGTATCACAGATAAATTCCTCCACTTCCCCAAACTCATCCTTACGCCCGGTCACACGAAGCACATCTTCGCCTTTGTACCACAAGGTCACCTTGCCCGAACAGGTCGGACAGTCACGATGTGCATTGACCGGCTTGGTAAACCACACGCGGTTCTTGAATCGGAATGTCCTATCCGTCAATGCACCCACGGGGCATACATCAATGACATTACCGATAAAATCACTGTCCAGCGCCTTCTCGATATAGGTCGATATCTCCGAGTGGATACCCCGACCGATAATACCATGCTCCCTATTGTCCGTCAATTGATTGGCCACATATACACAGCGGTAACAAAGAATACAACGATTCATGTGCAACTGTATCTTGCCACCTATATCGATACGTTCGAATGTACGCTTGCTAAACTCAAAACGCGTTTGTTCCAGACCGTGCTCGTAGCTCAGATCCTGCAATTTGCACTCTCCCGCCTGATCACATACCGGGCAATCCAGTGGATGGTTGATCAGTAGGAACTCCACGACTCCACGACGTGCTTCGATGACTTCGGGCGATGTGATATTGTGTACCTCCATACCGTCCATGACCGTTGTACGGCAGGAAGCGACTAGCTTGGGCATAGGTCGTGGATCTTTTTCCGATCCTTTGGCGACCTTGACCAGACAAGTACGGCATTTTCCTCCCGAACCTTCCAATTTTGAGTAGTAGCACATGGCAGGAGGCACAATATCTCCCCCTATCTGACGTGCCGCATTCAGAATGGTCGTTCCCGGAGCCACTTCTACCGGAATGCCGTCTATCGTTACTTTAAATTTTACTTCTTCTTCAGCCATTGTCTCTGCTATCTTAAAAAAGTACGGGCAAAAGATCTTATGCCCCTACGCATATTCCAACGGATCGGCATAATGCGCCAAACCATAATTTCTCTGCTGCGACTCGTCACGATGCGTAATATGCCATTCAAACTCATCTCTGAAATGGCGTATCGCCGCCGCTACCGGCCAAGCTGCTGCATCCCCCAATGGGCAAATGGTATTGCCTTCAATATTACGCTGTATATCCCATAGCAGGTCAATGTCTTCCATTGACCCTTGCCCTGTTTCGATATTGTAGAGGACATTTTCCATCCACCCTGTACCTTCACGGCAAGGCGAACACTGCCCACAGCTCTCGTGACTGTAAAAACGCGTAAAGTTCCACGTATTACGTACGATACATTGGTCCTCATCAAATACGATAAAACCACCGGATCCCATCATCGTTCCGGTCTGAAAGCCACCATCCGCAAGAGATTCGTACGTCATCAATCGAGGTTCACCTTTGATCGTCGTTGAAATCAGGTTTGCCGGCAAAATAGGTACGGATGAACCTCCTGCTACCAAAGCTTTCAGACGTTTGCCATTGGCGATGCCACCACAATATTCGTCCGAATAGATAAATTCCTCTACCGGCACACCAAGCTCTATCTCATACACACCTGGCTTATTGATATTGCCACTGGCCGAAATCAGCTTGGTTCCTGTACTGCGTTCGATGCCGATCTTTGCATACTCCTCGCCTCCATCATTGACGATCGGAACCGTAGCGGCAATGGATTCGACATTATTGACCACGGTCGGACAGCCATACAAGCCCGCTACCGCCGGAAATGGAGGTTTGATACGGGGATTGCCTCGTTTACCTTCCAAAGATTCCAACAAAGCTGTCTCCTCCCCACAGATGTACGCACCTCCTCCCGGTTGAACATATAATTCCAGGTCATAACCTGTTCCTAAAATATCCTTGCCCAAAAATCCGGCTGCCTTTGCCTCAGCAATAGCTTTTTCCAGGATACGGATCTGGGGCATCATCTCACCACGCACATAGATATAGGAGGTATTGGCACCCAGGGCATAGCTCGATACGATCATCCCCTCGATCAGTGCATGGGGAATATGAGTCATCAGGTACCTATCCTTGAACGTGCCGGGCTCGGACTCATCACCGTTGCACACGAGATAACGTGGAACACCTTCCGGCTTGGCCAAAAAACTCCATTTCATCCCTGTCGGGAAACCCGCTCCCCCACGTCCGCGCAATCCGGATTTCTTGACCTCTTCCACCACATCATCCGGAGACATGGATTTCAACGCTTTTTCGACCGCACGATAGCCTCCCTTTTGACGATAAACTTCAAAAGTCTGTATTCCCGGAACGTTGATATGCTCTAATAATAACTTACGACCCATAATCCATTAAGCTTCGTGTTGTGCTTTATTACGTAAAGTTTCGATCAGTTGATCGACGCTTTCTTCTGTTAAATTCTCATAAAATGTATATTCGGGGCCTATCTGCAATACCGGGCCATAGCCACAGGCTGCCAGACATTCCACACCCCGCCAGGAGAACAATCCATCGGGTGTCACTTCGTTTTCCTTGACGCCCAACTTCTTCTCTATATGTGTCATGATACGCTCTGCACCGACCAGACAACAGGGCCCCGTACGACAAACCTCTAGGGTGTACTTGCCTCTGGGCTCCAAAAAATACATGGTATAGAATGTTGCCACTTCGTAGACTTCGATAGGCTTGATGCCCAAATATGCGGCCACCTTGTCCATGGCGTCAGTACTCAACCACCCATACTCCGCCTGTACCAAGTGCAGGATAGGCAGTAAGGCTGACTTTTGTTTACCTTCGGGATAGCGCCCTACGATCTCTCCGAACTGGGCAAACAGCTCGGAAGAAAATTCGACAGGTTGATTTTCTTTTATACTAAGCATCTAATTCTCCCGCTATAACGTTTAAACTACTCATATTGATAATCGCGTCCGAAATCAACATCCCGCTGCTCATCGGAGCAAACATCTGGTAATTGACAAAGGACGGTCTTCTAAAATGCAGACGGTACGGCGTACGACCGCCATCATGGATCAGATAAAAGCCCAGCTCCCCATTGGCTCCCTCTACGGCATGGTACACCTCGGATTTCGGCGTTTCCCACTCACCCATCACAATCTTGAAATGATAGATCAACGCTTCCATGTTGTTGTAGACCTGCTCTTTGGGAGGCAGATAGAACTCCGGAACATCTGCATGGAAGATACCCTGAGGCTCCTTTTCTATTTTTTCCAAAGCCTGCCCGATAATGCGGAGCGACTGCCACATCTCAGCATTGCGCACCATAAAACGGTCATACACATCCCCACTCGTTCCTACGGGCACTTCAAAATCAAATTCTTCGTACGAGCAATACGGGTCCACTACACGCACATCATAATCTACACCTGTAGCCCTCAGAATAGGGCCGGACCAACTGTAGCTCAGGGCTTGCTCCGGCGTGACCGCAGCTACACCCGACGTACGTTCGATAAAGATCCTGTTTCGGACAAACAGTTCCTCAAATTCTTCCAATACGGGTGGATAACGTTTGATGAATTCCTTGATCTTTCTAAACGCAACCTCATTAAAATCACGCTCAAAACCGCCTATACGACCGATATTCGTCGTCAGACGGGCACCGCAGATCTCTTCAAATATCTCGTAGATAAACTCACGCTCCTGCATGACGTACAAGAAACCCGAAAAGGCCCCTGTATCCACACCCAATATCCCATTGCAAATGATATGGTCGGCGATACGCGCCAACTCCATCACGATCACACGCATGTACTGCACACGCTTGGGTATCTCGATATTCAACAGCTTCTCTACTGTCATATGCCACCCCATATTGTTGATAGGAGAAGAGCAATAGTTCAGCCGATCCGTCAAGGGCGTGATCTGATAAAATGGTCTATGCTCAGCAATCTTCTCAAACGCCCGGTGAATATAACCTATCGTAGATACACCACTGACGATGCGCTCTCCATCGATCTGGCACACATTCTGGAATACACCGTGCGTGGCGGGGTGAGTAGGTCCTATATTGAGCGTGATCAGCTCATCTTGCGGATCATTGTCATAAAAGACAGGGTTATTGTGCGTTATTTTACTTATGGATTTGCTCATCTGCTCGTCGTTTATCGCCCAAAATAAAAATCCTTCTTATCCACACGATTGGGATCTTCCAACGGATATTCCTTGCGCATCGGAAAAACATCCAAATCGTCCATATTCAATATACGTCTTAGATCGGGATGGCCTTCGAAAACCACTCCAAAAAAATCGTAGGTTTCTCTTTCCATCCAATTGGCTCCATGCCAAATGGAAGTAGCTGTAGGGATGGTGGGATTTTCGCCCTCCAGAAAAACCTTGATACGCAAACGAACATTTCTATATAAATTGTGTACATGATATACTACCGCAAAAGCTTTCTGCTGCTTCGGGTAATGTACCGCTGTAATATCGGTCAGATAGATAAATTGCAACTTTTCGTCGTCCTTCAGAAAAGAAAGCAACTCAATAATATCATCTTTGGACGTAGAGATGGTCAACAAGCCATGGGGCTCACCGATGATACCAACCCGCTCTCCAAACTTCTCCTGGAGATATGTCCAAATACCTTGATTGTCCAACTTATCCATTATCTGTCTGTATTCCGTATTTTTCCAACAATGCTTTATACTCCGGTGTATTTCTTCTGTTCAGCGATTCGTTCTTGACGATATCCTGCAATTTGAGTACACCGTCCAGAATAGCTTCCGGTCTCGGTGGGCAACCCGGCACATACACGTCTACCGGAATGATTTCGTCTATGCCCTGCAATACTGAATAGGTATCAAATATCCCTCCACTAGACGCACAGGCGCCCACGGCAATCACCCATCTGGGCTCAGCCATCTGTGTGTACACTTGCCTCAATACGGGAGCCATTTTCTTGGCGATGGTCCCCATGACCAATAACATATCTGCTTGTCGGGGAGAGAAACTGGGACGCTCCGCACCAAACCGTGCCAAATCATACGTCGAACCCATCGTTGCCATAAACTCAATACCACAACAGGAGGTCGCAAATGGCAATGGCCACAGCGAGTTTGCTCTTGCCAAACCAATGGCCTTGTCTAAAGTAGTGGCAAAAAATCCAGCTCCTTCTACACCCGGGGGGGCTTCAGCTAAGGTAACCTTACTCATATTATCTCTCCGTTTCCTTATTTATACGGCCCACAATATACGCACATATTCCTACGATCAACGGGCCGGAAATCTATTTAGAATCAATCTAATCCCAGTTGAGAGCCTTTTTCTTGATGACGTAAATAAAGCCCAACAAGAGTAGCCCCATGAAGATAAACATCTCGATCATTCCCTCCATACCAAACTCCCGGAAGTTTACCGCCCAAGGATACATAAAGATCACCTCAACATCGAAGATCACAAACAATATGGCCACCAAAAAATACTTGATGGAAAAGGGCTGTCTTGCATTTCCGATTACCTCGACACCCGATTCGAAAGCGCTGAGCTTATTTTCGGTCCTGACCTTAGGACCCAATAAATGGGTAGAAATAATCGCAAAGATACCGAAGCCTACCGCCACGGCAAGTTGTATCAGAATAGGAACGTAGTCGACCGGCAAACCCTGCCCTTGTAAATTCTCCATATTTTTCTCTCTCGTTTATTGAACAAAAATATAAATTTTATCGGATATAAAAGAGAGGTAGGTCACTGTTTGGGTTGGTGTCGGTCACAAATGGCATCTATACCGTACATCTAACTCTTGCTGACGCACGAATCCTTTTGTGTGTCACTAGTAAGCACACGAAAGGATTCGTACGCTAGCGTTTGTCTCTACCTCACATCCATCTCCACATACACTGGATAATGATCCGAGATAATATGTGTTCGTGCGTTTTTCAAGATAATACTTTTGGTCACACGCTTGGCTGCCGCATCATTGCACCACAGGAAGTCTATACGTTTGGGAACACCCGAGTTTGTCTGCTTAATCTTTGCATTGCCGTCCTTGAATGTCGGCAAAGAACTTTCAAATCCTTTATTCAACAGTTTGTACGAGTCTTTAAACCCTGCCTCTACAAGTTTATTCAGCACAGAATAATCGATCTGTCCATTGTTTAGGTTACGAATATGTGCACGCTGCTGCTCACTTTTCTTCATACCTTCCAGCACCTTCTCCCCATAATGGGCACGATCAGATTCCGCCAACGAATTAAAATCACCCATGATCAGGATGGGTTCATGAGCGGGTATCTCGGCTGTCTGTGCAATAATATTTGTCACCTCTTCCAATCGCTTTTCGTAACTGAAAGGGGAAAAATGGATCACAAATACATGAATACCCCTTACCTTGGCATAGATACAGCTATGCCACATGTTTTCCGTTACTTTTTTGAAATTGACCAAAGGGGTTTTAGACGTCAGCGCAACCGGAAAGCCTTCTTCTTTGGATTGCAAAGCATAGGGATGACCGTAGTTTTTGGCCAACCCTTCCAATGTTTTTTGTGTCCAGCCATTCATTTCCTGGGTAGCCACAATATCAGGCTGCAACTCATTGATCAATTGCTTATACCGTTCTATATTCTCCATAGAGTCCTTCTGCAAGCCATACAAAACGTTGTAGGATAAGATTTTAATTTTCTCTTGGGCTATTGCCGCCGATTCTATGCAAACAAGAAAAGAAAGGGTCAATAAAGAGATGATGTGCTTTTTCTGCATGATAACATGTGTTTTTTATCGGGGCTTTGTACAAAGCTACAAAACTTGTTTCTGATAATGGTAAAAAATACCTTGCCCAAATCATTTCGCTACAATCACTTCCACACCATGCTCCTCCAACAGCTTGCACATAGATGGAGATATACCCTCATCTGTCACGACGACATCGATTTTATCCAGATTACATATCTTACCAAACCCCTTCCGGCCAAACTTAGAAGAATCACAGAGCACAATTGTTTTGAGTGAAACCGACATCATAGCCCTATTCAGTTCGGCCTCCTCGATATTGGACGTAGTTACCCCAAAATCAGGGTCTATACCATCTACGCCCAAAAAAACCTTGGAACAGGTAATATTTTCCAAAAAACTCAACGTATAGCTACCAATCACCGACATGGAGCTTCTTCGGAGTGTTCCGCCGAGCTGCGACACATTGATCCCCTCGTGCTCACCAAGTATAGAAGTCGCTTTTATGGACGATGTAACTACGGTAAGCCTGCCTTTCGGTTCGATCTGCTCGGCAAAAGCACAGATCGTCGACCCGGAATTGATGATGATCGAATCATCCTCCTCGATCAATCTCGCCGCAAAAATACCGATCAATTGCTTTTCCTTTGTCCGTATCTTCTCTTTCTCTTTTACGTTTCGGTCTGCAGTATGCGGATTGACAGGACTGGCGCTCCCATGAGTACGGTAAAGCAACCCCTTTTCCTCCAAAGCTTTCAAGTCCTTCCGGACGGTTACGGTAGTCACATCTAGCTTTTTAGCAATATCCACCACCTTTACAAAACCCTCTTTATGAAGTGTATTCAATATGTACTTATGCCGTTCGGCTATACTTAAAATCATGGAGTCCAGCTGTTGATTCAGATGTAAAATAAAGAAAATAATTACTAAAATCAAAGCTACTTCGCCCAAAAAGAAAGCATTTTTGACATTTATTATTTCTTTTTGTTTCTATTTTTCGATTCATTTACTATGTTTGTTGTTTAATGTTTTTTATTATAAATGAAACAGTGTATGATTTCACTAAAACAGGCTAAGCAATTCTCCCTTATCGTGGGTCTATCTTTTCTGCTTGCCCCTCACTCGGCAGATGCACAGAAAAAGAAATCCAACTATCTGAACTTTAAAACAACCGAAGAATTACAAGATTTTTTCAGGTATAAAAATGACGGTAGCATTATCATCAGCGGACACCGCGGAGGTATAGATTTCCCCGAGAATAGTTTGGAAGGTCTTCAAGGTGTACTGGACGTGATGCCGGCATTTTTTGAGATCGACCCTCGCCTCACCAAGGACAGCATCATCGTGCTGATGCACGATGCTACTTTGGACAGGACCACGACAGCCACCGGAAAACTTTCCGATTACACGTATGCGGAATTAGCATCCGTTAGGCTGAAAGACGCCAAAGGCAATGTCACCCCCTATAAAATCCCCACTTTAGAAGAAACCATCCTGTGGAGCCGGGGCAAAACCGTCATCAATCTAGACAAAAAAGACGTTCCACTGCACATGATTGCCGACCTGATAAAGAAGCACAAGGCCGAAAAACACATCATGCTGACCGTCCATACCGGAGCACAAGCCCGCTATTATTACGATCATTTTCCCAACATCATGCTTTCAGCATTCGCCCGAAACGAAAAGGAATACGCTGATATGGAAATCTCAGGAGTACCTTGGAAAAATACGATTGCCTACGTGGGCTGGACCATTGATAAGAAGAACGAAGCTATCGTCAGGAAACTAAGGGAAAAAGGTGTACGCTGCATGATATCTGTTGCACCTTCACACGATAAGATCAAAGATGCTATCGAACGTGACAAACGATACCAAGAAGAAATCGATAAAAAACCCGACATTATTGAATCTGACTTACCCATAGAGGTTTGGAAAGTCCTGCATGGCAAGAAATGAGATAATTTGAAAATGTGGGAATTTGAAAATTTGGAAAAGAACGTAGGGGCATCCCTTGTGGTTGTCCAGAAACAAAAAAATATTTAAAAACAATGTCAACAAAAGTAGAAGCCGCCTTAAAGGCTGCAAGTGAAACCAAGGACCTGTTGATGGAAAGCAATATCCTAGACAAGGTTCCCGATTTATTCAGAACGTATTTTGGCAACAGAAAAGCCGTCATCATCGCGGACAAAACCACGTATGCCGTGGCCGGACGTCATGTGTCCGAATTATTGGAGGTCAACGGTATCGCCCAGGAACCTGCCTTTATATTCCATGATCCGGATCTCTATGCCGAATATAGCTATGTAGAACAATTGTCTGCTTCACTCGCTACACACCAGGCCACGCCGATAGCCGTCGGGTCGGGCACAATAAATGACTTGACCAAATTGGCTGCTCACCAAAACGGTCGGGAATATATGTGTGTAGCAACAGCGGCATCTATGGACGGTTATACAGCATTTGGAGCTTCTATCACCGCGGACGGCGCAAAACAGACCTTCAACTGCCCTGCGCCAAAGGTATGCGTAGCAGACGTAGAAATTCTTCGCAATGCACCGGAAGAGATGACCGCTTCGGGATACGCTGATCTATTTGCTAAGATAACGGCGGGGGCCGATTGGATATTGGCGGACAGTTTGGAGGTAGAGCCTATCGATCCGCAAGCTTGGAGTATCGTACAGGATGGATTGCACGATGCCTTATCAGATCCCGAAGGCTTGCGCAAGAGAGACACCAAGGCCACATTAGAACTGATCAGTGGATTGATGTTAGGCGGTTTTGCCATGCAATGGTCCAAATCCAGTCGTCCGGCCTCAGGGGCCGAACATCAATTCAGCCACCTGTGGAACATGGAACACCATACCAATCATGGAGAGCATATTTCCCACGGTTTTCAAGTCGCTATCGGTACGCTGGCCATCTCCGCCCTATATGAAGAGCTTTTGAAATACCCTTTTGATCAATTGGACATCCGTCAATGCTGTACCACCTGGCCTTCGCCCGAAACACTTGAGGAGGAAGCCAGAGCCCTCTTTAAGGGCACAGACTTTCCCGAAATAGGCGTACAGGAGACCAAAGCAAAATATATCGATCAAGAAGCCTTGGCACTGCAACTACAACTGCTGAAAGACAACTGGCCTTCTATCAAAGAGCGGCTACACAAGCAGTTGGTTCCTTTTCAGGAGGTCAAAAATCGTTTGAAAATGGTGGGTGCCCCTTATGAACCAGAACATATTGGCATATCCAAAACTTATTTAAAAAGAACATTCAAAAGAGCACAATATATCCGCCGCCGTTTTACGGTGCTGGATCTACTCGTACGAACAAACACAATGGATATATTCCTTGACAAGCTTTTTGGTAAAGGTGGCGTATGGGAGATCGACCAAAATAAAATATTAGTGAAAACCCGTTGTGCATTATGATTTAGTTCAGGAAAAACAGAAAAAAGTTGTTCATTACGCTGATAATCAGTAAATTGTTTTAACGACAAAACGATTTAGAATGAACAACTTTAAGGCAAATTACG